>ERZ1034962.35-NODE-35-length-79685-cov-45.234673_pt1 | contig 79685 bp, 67 predicted proteins | sample MGYA00520696_ERZ1034962 | MGnify/ENA primary metagenome ERZ1034962 (study PRJEB33766, sample SAMN09781770) | gut metagenome | biome: gut microbiome | host: Homo sapiens | place: Madagascar | study: EMG produced TPA metagenomics assembly of the PRJNA485056 data set...
ATAGTGTTCTTTACTCTTTAATTGATAATCCATACTGTATGTATTTTGAATAATTTATTTCAAAGGCCATTTTTTGCCCTCCAATTCCCCATTTTTATCCTGCTCCTCGCACATCTCTAACCATTTAAATAACGAATTCTTTTCAAACAATTTTTTATCTTTTTGAAACACATAAAATGTAGAAGTATATTTACGGGCATGTTGCTGTTTCTTAATTTTACTTGCTGATATCAAACGGCTTTTGGATTGCAGTATAAATTCATCCTTAACATAAAAGCCAATCTTCTGCGCAGCAAGAAATGAAAAATAACTTGCCCATACCTGTCTCCCTCCTGAAACGGTGGACTGCATTTTCCAAACAACAATTCCATTTTCCTTCACTACCCTATAGCATTCCTTAATAAACCAATAAATGGTTTCTATCAATTCTTCAGCAGGATAGAAACTACTAAAGCGGTTTGATATTAGGTTAGCGCCTTTTTTTCCTTCACGAACACTTTTACATGCTTTTGGACTTATGACAAATGGTAAATCAACCACAATACTACCAATACTATTATCTTCAAGCGGTAATCTTCCAAAAGGTTCGATCTTTTTAATTTTTTCCTCCTTAGGAAACACATCAAATAAAATCTTAGGCTCGGGAATTACATATTTATTGCCCTTTACCTTTTGGTAAAATTTTAATTCCGATGCTGTTATATCGCAATCAAACGGTTCATCATTATTATACAAATGCATAATGTTATGAAGAATCTCCGATTGATCAAATGAGATATTTCTGATAATATTAGAGTTATCCAATTTTTTGCATTCGGAATCGTTCTCATCAACTTCAACAGAATCTTCTTCGTCCATAGTTAGCATTGCAATATCTGTTTCATTGAAAAGATAGGCATCATCGTTGATAAATTTTAAACTATAAGCCATTCCTTAAATTTTTGTTAAAAATACTGAAAAAATTAATATTTCGAAGGTTTCAAAGGCTCTCCTATAGGATTATCTTCGCATACTGATTGCGTTTTTTTAAAACCGATAACTTTCTTCTTTGTTGAAGTCTCGTTTACTAAGGTATCATTATTCTCGGCCATTTTCTTTACACGGGCAAAAGATTCCTCTTCCGTATGTCCAAAGACAAAATAAAGTAATATTAATTCGTTGATATGGTCAATGCTAAATCCTTCAGTTTTCTTGACCCATTCGTCAAGATTAATTTTCTTGATATCCTCAGGAAGGACTGTTTTTTCAATAAACATTCTACGGCTTTCGCTGTTAGGCAAAGGAAACTCCATAACCAAGTCGAATCTTGAAGGTCTGTTCTTATAACGTCCTGCAATTTTTTCGATATAATTGGTTGTTGCGATAGTTACCACATTACTTAATGTTTGAGAACCGTCAAGAATGTTCAGCAGCAAAGAATTTACAGGATTGCCATATGTATTGTCCTCATCTGTGAAAGCATCCAAATCTTCAATGATGGTAATGATTTTCCTCTCAGGCTCAACATCACGTATTGCCCTAAGCGCGTCTGGATACAATTGCAAATGATCCATATTTGATATTGTCAGTACAATGCCATTATATTTTTCGATCAAATCCTTACACATTAATTTTATAAGGGATGTCTTTCCTGTACCGGGTGCTGAATAGATAAGGTAATTCCTTCTATACACTCTACCATATTTCTTATATGTTTTTTCTAAAGACCAAAATTTCTGAATATCATTCAAAATTACATTCGTCGATTCATTTGGCAAAGGATATAGTTTATTTGTTTCAACACGAGCCTTCAGAAAATAAAGCCCTATGGAAGGAGACTGATAGAAATTATAATAACCTGCATCTAATGTTTCAAATGTTTCTCCTACACAAGTAATGCAACCTTCACGGTTTGACCAACTAAATTTTTCTTTTTTTTGTTCCATTTTTAAATTGTTTTCGCCAAATATACATCTTTTTTTTATAAAAGGCGAAATTTCCTCGTTTTCAACAAAATCCTACACCTTAGGTACTTAAAACCAGAGATCGATCAATATAAAATTAAAATTAATTATTTTAAAATTTTATTTTCAATTATATGGTTTTCAGGATCTTAGTGTGTAGCAAAAAAGTCACCACCTTGAAATATTTTTTAGTTTCAAAAATAAAATGTATCTTTGCAAAAATTCAATTTAATTATGGGAAAATACGTTAGAGATCTTGACACTGATTTGGAAAAGAAGGTCAAGGACATGGCAATCAGCCGTGGTTTGAAAGCACAGGGCATTTCAGTAGAAGCCGTAAGAATTAAAAAATGTAAAACCTATGGAGAAGTATTGAAGGGTAATGACCTTGTAACCCTTTTTACTAATGATCCGTTCCTTGTTTGCGTAGCATTGTACGAGGATCTTTTTGATAAGGTAGATCCGGAAACACAGGACTATTGGATTGAATCCCTCCTTAGCCAAATCTCTTATGATTCAGAAAAGGACAAAGTTGTTATTACCAAGCCTGAACTCTCAATCAATAGAGAAATGTATCATAAGTATAAGAACGTGGCTGTTCAGAAGGAAGAACTTGCAGTTCTTACTATTCAGCAGATTGCCGATGAGAAGAAGAAAGAGAAGGAAGAAGCTAAAGCTCGAAGGCTTGAAAAGAAGATGGCTAAGGCTAAAAATTTCTAAAATGGAAAAAGTTTATACCTTCACCGTAGGGGAATTAAACGAATACATACGAGAACATAGTGTTGAACTTTTGCGTAAAACGCCTGAAAAATTATTGGAAATTTTAGATCTCGAAATTCATAGAGAGTCTCTCAATGAAATGGCTAAAATGAATCTAAAAGATCCAATGAATTCCCCATTTCCTCCAAACAAGTTCAATATTATAATGTGGAGCAATGATCATAACCCACCGCATTTTCACGTTAAGGGACCTGAGGATTGGGAAGTGACTTTTAGCATTGAAACAGGTGAGCCATTAAAAGTTAAACATATTGGTAAAAGCTCTAAATATTATAAATATATGGTAGATAATGTGCCAATATGGTTAAGTATGTTATCATATCCACGAAAAAAAAATACTAATAGAGAAATTTTAGAGGATGAATGGAATAGGTTCCATAAATAGAAAAAAAAACTTGTATCTTTACAAAGCAAGATTGAGAATCAAAAAAAATAGGCGCCCCGCATTAAGGGAAAAGAATTAATGCTAAGTTGTGATACGAACCGAGTTTATGTTGATAGGAACTCGTCAGTAATCTATCATCGTTTGGAATACTGAAATAATATATTCCTTAGAGAGTTGCCGAGCTTGGCTTGACGTAAACGAGCGAAAGTAGGTGAAGCATATCTATATAGCCTAAATATGGGTATGCGTTTATTGAGGAATGGTGTAATGGCAGCACAGGAGGTTTTGGTTCTCCTAGTCAGAGTTCGAATCTCTGTTCCTCAACAAATAAAAGAAAATATGTCTCTATTGGTTAGATGTACATCTATAGGGATAGGCAGGCATTAGGTTAAATTCCTATGTAAGTGGAAAATTTAAAACGGTTTAAAATATAAATTTTTGGCGCAACCTGTCATATTTTCTTTTTAGAATTTATGTTTAAGTTATACAAGACATATAATAAAGCGAAGAATATTTTTGTAAAGCCACAACTTAAATTGGAGTTTGGTAGATGGCGTAATACGTCAGGGCTTCCTGTATGGCGTAGAGGCCCAATGCTTTATTTATATAGACTATTTAGGTTAGGCATTGCTTATATAGATACAAGTGATTCCACGTGGTTTTCTACTAAATATAAATGGACGGAAACTTTCAAAAAAGAACATCCTATATTTTCCAAAATATTTAAACCAACATATCAGTTGCCTATTTGGTTAAGTTTTTATATTTTTGACTATGATGTGATTTGGAAATGGAAATATAATGATATCAGATTTGAATTCCCACCACAATTTACCATAGTATTTTTTGGATTGGCTTTTACATTAATCCTTTACGCGCCTCTTGATAAAGAGAAAGGTTATGCTGATGACGACAGTTATTGGGAGGGAATATTGAATTATATACACAATGGTAATAATTTGAAAAAAGCCATGAGCGAAACAGGATACTATAATTCCTGTAATAAAGAGAAAAAAAGTTGTAATTATTGGTGCATAAGACCTTATTTTATAAAACCGCCATATCTTACCGATTATTACGCAGCGAAGTCGGAATTGAATGAGGAACTTTTCCGAGAAGATAAAGAAACAAATTTGCCAAATTAAAATTTAAGATAAAATGACACACAGAAAGCATGTAAAAAAGAACAAGCCTGTACCTTGTACGGATGCCAATCAGAGAGTTAGGGAACACTATGATTTCCTTGACAAGAAAAAAGCATATGCTCTGAAGTTAAGGGAAAAATACATGGAAGAATATAAAAAACACATGGCAGCTAAAGGTATTACAGCCTCAGAATTTACCGGAGCAGGTATGGTTTAGAAACAACAAAATATGAAAGAGAACATAAACGAGCCAACACTGTTTGATGAAAAAATATTTTTTCAAGAATCTCAATTATCCCATAATACTTCTATTGACGTGGTTAATGCATTGGCAGATTTTAGTAAAAATAAAAGAGATAGCAATATTGAAAAATGTCAATTAAGAAACTTGGAAACTATCGTTAATAATAAAAGATTAGAATTTTCTCATATTAGTTTACAACTAAAAGAAACTAAAAAACATGGGCACAGATTTTATCTTGATAGAAAGGGAAAAATATGTGAACGAACATATAATATGTATAATCCTGTTTATGATAGTAAAACTTTTGACGCTTATCTTGATATTGGTTATCAAGATAAAGTTTACACTTTATATTTTGTATTAAAGGGTGCTCAAAACGAAGGAGGACATCAAGGAAATGTAGTAGAAGAAGTTGGAATTTATACAAATTTAATGAATATGAACCAAGACGAAAATACATTTTTCCGCTTTATACTTGATGGAACTTTTTTAGAAAAGAATACTAAATATATAGACAAATCTAAAAAATATTTTATTTCAAACAGTGAAACTGTCAAAGAAAAAATAAACAATTTCATTAAAACGATTATTAATGGCTAACAAAAGAGAGTATGGGCAATATTACACAATAGAAAATCCATTTTCGTTTACACTGTTTAGAGAATGGATGGGTAAAATAGATAATAAATCTATTGTTTTAGAGCCATTTGCTGTTGCAAATAATATTCCTAAATTACTATTCGATGCGGGATATAATTTGCAGTGGAAATGTTTTGATATCGAACCTCCTAAATACAATGCATATCCTGAATATAAAGTGGAAGAACGGGATACCATAGCTGATTTTCCAAATGATTATAAAATTTGTATCACCAATTGCCCCTATTTAGGTAAAAGTTCTGCACGAAGAAGAAAGATTAATTATCCGTGGCTTGAAGACGACTTATACAAAGTTTGTTTAAACCGTATGCTAAATAATTGTGAATATGTTGCAGTTATAATTCCTGAAAGTTTTATAACTGCAGGTATACATAAGGATAGATTATATGGCGTGATATCTTTAACCTGTAAAATGTTTTCTGATACAGAATGCCCCGTTTGCCTTGCATTATTTACTCCTAAAAAAGAAGGACAGATAAAAGTATATGCAAACGAGGATTACTTGGGTACATTGGAAGAACTTGAATCGATGGATTTTAAGGATACTAATTACAATAAATGGACATTTAATGATCCGCTTGGTATTATAGGCGTTAAAACAGTAGATAATCAAATAACTAATGATTGCAAATTTTTCTTAGGCGATAATATTAAGCCTGAAGATATAAAAATTAGTAGCCGAGCGTTTACACGTATATCGGGTCTTCCATTAGATGTTGATTTAAACTCTTTTTTAGATACATGCAATAAGATTTTAGATACTTATAGAGTCCAAACAAAAGACGTATTGCTTACCTCATTCAAAGGATTAAGAAAAGATGGGAAATATCGTAGAAGGTTAGATTTTAAAACAGTAAAGTGTATTTTAAATGAGGCCTTAAAGGAAATAAAAGAAAAATGAGCACAATAATCTCATAAGAACATAAACGAGAACTAAAAAGAAAAAAATATGAACACTTGTGTTCAAATAGAAAAATTAAATCTAAAATTCATTAGACATGACAGACAGAATAAACAGCCTGAAACTATAATTTTATCAGAAGGACAGAAAAAAATTATTAATTTTTTGGATAATAAGCCTCTCTCTGTTATTAAACACAGTCGTACAGTTGGCGCTTCTACAGCATTGATATTGTATATTTTAGCTAATGCTTTATACCCTGAAAACAAAAACAAACAATTCTGTTTTATAAGGTATGACTATTTTTATAGCAAAAGTGCTTACGATCTAATGAAGGAAATTATAAATTTATCGCTATCTGAAGAAGAAAGAAAACAGATAACTTTCAAAAATCTTTCGATTGTATTTCCTAATAATAACGTAGTATATTTTTCAACGCCAAAAATACTTCGAAATAGAGACAACCGTTTTGATGTTATTATTGGCGATGCCGCAGCTTTTTTTGTATTCAATATTGAGGATGCAAAATGCTTGTTAAATAAAGATGGACGCATATGTTTTGCTTCAACACCACATGGCATAAGTAATGACTTTGCTAAATTGTGGATCAACACCAAATACGATGAGCATTTATCAATAACATTTATGGATACTTTTGGCAAGGACCTGAATTTGCAGAAAAAATGAAACAATTCTATAATGAACTAACCGATACCTATTTTGGAGAAGTATACGGACGGTTTTGATATTGAATTTTTCAAAAAGTTCTGTATATTTACAATGGATTTAACAAACGCGCAGGTGGCCTAACGGTCGGATGTTAGCTATCCAAGCTAAAGATGACGGTTCAATTCCGTCCCTGCTGCTCTAAAAATCGTCGTGAGACGCAATAAAAAAGATCTTTTTTTTTGTTTATAGTTTAGAAAGATCTTTACTTTTTAACAAAGTACATTGATTAATTTTGAAAATAAAATTAATTTTTGTATCTTTGTAATGTTGAAAAAACAAAACATTTCAACAACTAAGTTCTTTGAAAGAAGAAATGGCGGGTTTCTCGTCAATAGAATAAACGGTGAATACATAAGCCGTAAAAGTAAGAACGTGTTTATCTACGTGTTCGAGCGGTGCTTTCAAAAAGCACTTCATAAGAAAACCATTTTTCCAAGCGTTGTCCCGAACATGATAGTAGGGTTAAATGGAGTAGCTTCGGGCAGAAGCGAAATGCAGCGCGATGGAGTTGACCACTCTATCTTGAGCCGAGAGGCTGACATGGAAGGATGCACACTTACCAAATATTGCCAAATAGATGGTGGTGGTGAAGAAATAATAGTTTTCCTATAGCCTAACCAATAGGCTGATTGGGGTGGTGCCCAATTCTGAAAAGATAGGAAAATAGTTAGAGTATAGTAAGTAGTTTTGGCAAATGAAAGCAGAATGGCGAATGCATCTAATTTACTCAAAAGGTGGGATGATGCTAAGTGCAACCTCGTCATTCAATCGGTCTTAGATAATTATAACTCATAAAATAATTATTGAAAGCAAAAGCGTTGCACACTTGTTGCAACAATGCAGTTATCCACCTGTAATATGGTGGCTACGAGAGTACAGCAGGGAAATCGTTAGAAATGAAACAAGTAATCAACTGCTAACAGACGGGAGTTTGTGTACCGTGCCAGCGGAGTAGGGACGAAAGGAGTAATTTATATAGCAACAAGTAGTAGTTGCGGAACTTATAATCCGTCTGCATCTTACCTATCTTTAGAAATAAAGATGTGTTAGAGGAACGAAAGTTCTACAAATGGTAAGCGTTTGAGCCAATAAAACTCAACTCAAACAGGTAATGCTGTTGCACGATGAACACATCAGGGTAGCGGGTTTTCTTCGGAAGATTCTGATGGCGCGAGCCACAGACAGCATCAAATTTTTAAATTAAATGTAACTTTTTGAAAGTTAGATATATTTATAAATAGAATAATGCGAGATGAAGCAGCGGTCAGTTTGTTTTAAAATTATTTTTATATAAAGGTTCATTTTATAATATTTGTTATGAAGCAGTATAATAAAGAAGAATTAGAAAAATTGATTTTAGAACAAAATGAAAGTTACTCCGCAATTGGTAAATTGTATGGTGTTTCTGGCGGCGCTATAAAAAAAGTAGCAAAACGTTTAGGGATACCTCTTCCACGAAGAAGGAGAATTAATGCAAACGAGACATTTAGTCGTCACAACCATACTTCAACTTCTTTGGTAAATAAAATAAAAGATGATGAATTTATTCAAATAATTCAAAGTTCATCAACTTGGAAAGAAATAGGGAATAAATTAGGATATTCTTCTAAGGTTTTATCTTCAAATGTGAAAGATTCTATATCTGATAGATGCTTAAAGTTAGGCGTGAAATTATGTATTGAGATGCAAGAAACACTTTTAGATAAGACAAAAGGAGAATTATTTAAGTCAAGAAAAAATTGGCAATCAGCTCGTTCTGCAATACGTAAATTAGCTCAACAAATTTATCTTGATGCTAATCCTAAACCTAAATGTACAATTTGTGGCTACAGTCATCATGTTGAAGTTGCTCATATTAAGGCAGTTTCTGATTTTGATGATAGTGTAACCATTCGTGAAATAGATTCCATTGATAATCTTATAGGATTATGTCCTAACCATCATTGGGAATATGATAATGGAATTTTAAAATTATAACCAAGAGGTAGTAGTGTCCAAATCCTATCTCTGCTACAATTTATAAGATAATTTAATAAAAAATGGCACAGTTTAAAAACACATACAGTAATAGTTTTAATACGAATACAACATCGTATTATCTCGATGTGCCTATGGAGGATGGTGAAAAATAAAAATATAAGGCAATCCGCCACATCAAGTGGTTTCAACATATATCATCACCAACCTCCGAACTCTAAAGATTTTGGAGGTTTTTTTTATTTTGAAATATATATGCCTTCGTAGCTCAATCGGTAGAGCAGCTGATTTGTAAACAGCAGGTTGTAGGTTCAAGTCCTATCGAAGGCTCAAAATATTGGCTTTATCGTATAAAGGTTATTACGGGTGACTGTTAATCATCTTATTTAAGTTCGAGTCTTAATAAAGCCGCAGGAAGCACTTGTAACTCAATTGGCAGAGTACTACACTTTTAATGTAGGAGTTATGGATCCGAGTTCCATCAGGTGCACTATAATTTGGGTGCGTATTCCCTTAAAGACGGGGGGCAGACTGTAAATCTGCCGTTTTTTAGCAGGCGTGGAGCGTTACCACGAGCACCCACTAAAACATCAGCTCAATAACGTAATCACTCCGCATAAGATTCCAACAGCGGGAGAAGGGACGGCTGATTTTTTCGCTCGTCAACCAAGTTGTTGAAGGAGTTACGGATTCGTTATATTGCAATTGCTATTTTGGCGAATCTTGCAAGTTTTTCGCCATGGTTTCCTTGGACTTATTGTAAGCTAAATAAATCATGGCTTCAATGGAACGATAGCAGACGTAGTTGTTGCGCCGGACTGAAAATCCGGAGAACTTGGGGCAGAACCAAGTCGTTCCACAAATAAGGAAGAATACTCAAGAGGCTGAAGAGGACGGTTTGCTAAACCGTTAGGCCGAATTATTGGCGCACAGGTTCGAATCCTGTTTCTTCCGCAAAATTAAATTTTGTATGTTTACAACAGAGAATTAATTTATGAAAGAAAATGATTTAGAAAAAGATCTTTTAAAAAATTTCGATGATCATAAAATGGAATTTTTGTGTATTCATGGAAATGAAGAACCTGAAGGTATATATGTCGGCCTTGTTAAGGATGCAGAGGATTACTATCATGTTGTATTTGACAATAACATGGAAGTCCGTTTTATATCAGTAGTAGGAAGATGTAATTATTATAAAAATTACTTTGACAAGCTTAAATATAGTGTCGTAAATTATCTTCTTAAGAATGATAAGGACGGTATTATAGAGCAAATTAGGGAGAAAGTTAATATAGGATTAACTAATGAGGAAAAACTCCTGAAATTTTGTGTTTAAAGTTTTTAATTTGCTGTTGCAAAAAAAAAAGATCTTTAAAAAAATCAAATATTTTTTATTTTTAAAAAAAAGTTGTATATTTGCAATGTAGAAAAGTTCTTTGAAATAAAAATAAAGTGTGATAGTCAGACAGACAGTTACTTCTGTTTATTAGAGTAGCGGATAACTCAAAATTAATCGGTAATTTTAACATTGGTTCAAATCCAATATAAACATTCATTTTCACTGTCGTCAATATTCTTCACACTTTAATACTATAGTACAGTAGTCAGAAAAACAGTTTCATCTTAGCTTATTTGGTTAGAGCATAAAACTCATAATTTTAAGGTATTCAGTTCGATTCTGAAAGATATTTGCGGTAAAACGCATTCTGTTTTCAATTTCTCTGTACTTTACGGTCCATGGGTCTGCATGGGTGGATGTCGGCTTGTCACGCCGTTCAATCAGATGAGTTCGATTCTCATATGGACCGCAACTAACTTAGCAGTCATAACAAGAGTTACTTCGATAATAGGCTTTTGATTTTTCTCTTGTTTATATTCTCTGAGTTTTATAACATTAGGACAGTAGTCAGCAACAGACTTACTTCGTTTTATACATGTTCGAATCATGTCTAAGGTTCCTACCTTAGTGGTGAAATGGTATACACACAAATTTGTAAAATTTGCAAAATTTTAAAAATTTGTCTGTTGTATTGTTCTCTGTCCATTTTTATAACCTCAGAATTCTGCCTAATGGAGTTCTGAGGTTTTTATTTTTTTTTAAAAATTTATTAAAACATCTAAAACCATGAAGATGAAAGAGAGAAACACACAGTTGAAGAATGCACTAGGTGCAATGCCAACTAAAGAAAGAGCAAAGGAAGTTGTATCAATTCCGACAGAGGATGCGGTAAACCGTCAGGGCTATGCTGCATACGGTTTGTCAGATGAGCTTAGGCTTATTTCAATGCTTAATACACTTAAGCTTGAACCTCAGTCTTATCGTTCAGAATCCGAAACCATGACAGAACTTAGGGACCTTATTGAGAGAATCGGCTCTAAAGACCCTTATTTTGTCGCACAGGCGATTGTCTATTCAAGATGCATGGGTGAAGGCATGAGATCCATTAACCATCTTGCGGCTGCATTGGTTGCCCCTTTCATCTCGGGTGAGGAATATGCCAAGAGATTCTACGGTCTTTTTGACAAGAAGAATCAGAAGGGAGGCTGTATCTACAGGCCTGACGATATGAAGGAAATCAAAGACGTATATGTTGCGCTCAACAACAACAAAAAGCTTTCAAATTCAATGAAGAAAGGATTTGCATCGGTGATTGAGAAACTTGATGCTTATCAGCTTGCCAAGTACAAGAATACAATCATTGATATTGCCAATCTGTCACATCCTAAATCATCCCTGTCGCTCGCAGAGGTTGATGTTGATGGCAAGAAGATGAAAGTGATTGATGCTATCATGAAAGGTATTACCGTATCAGCAGATACATGGGAGGTCGCTAATTCCGAAGCAGGACAGGAAGTAGCCAAGGCCGTCAAATCAGGAAAGATTACACAGGAAGAGGCTAAAGAGGTTCTTGCCAAGGCAAAGAACGACAATTGGGAAGGGCTGCTTGTAGAAGGAAAGCTTGGTATCCTCGCTGCTTTGAGAAATGTAAGGAGTATGCTGCTCAATCCTCGCAAGGAGGTCATCGATGCTCTCTGCAGCCTTGTTTCCAATGGTGATGCAATTAGAAAGGGTAAAATCATGCCATATCAGATTGACTATGCATACGAGGTTGTAAAGCAGGAGTTTGCTACTACTGCAGATGGACGTAGAGTTATGGAGGCATTGGAGAAAGGATATGAGGAATCTGTTCCTAATCTTGCTGAAGCATTTCCAGGCAAGACTTGTGTAATGGTAGACTGTTCAGGTTCTATGCATACTAGGTGCCATAATGGAAATTCCCGTAATATTATTGCTACTGATGCATCAGAAAAGGCAGGATTGATTGCAGCAACAATAGCAAAAGCAACAAATGCTGATATCATAAGATTTGGAAGTTCCGCAGGATTCTATTCGTATGTCAGAAGCGAACCGGTGTTCTCTCTCGGAAGGAAAATCGGCAATGCAAATATGGGTGGAACATCAATTGCATCCGCATTTGAACTTATCTATAGGGAAAAACGTTCATATGATAGAATTATCATATTGTCTGACAATGAATGCAATACACATTCATCATGGGGAGGTGATTGGACTTCTACCGCATATAAAAACTATGTACGTTCAGTTGCTTCACCATATGTATACGCAGTAGATCTTGCTTCTTATGGAAGTGTTCCTGTTGCAGGAGATAAAGTGAACTACTACTTTGGCTATGGCACAGCAATGTTTGATGATATTGCTACAAAGGAATTCAATCCTGCTATGTATATTGAGAAAGTGCGTAAAGTAGTCATCTAAAAGAAAGAAAAATGTTAGACTGTCAGCCACAAAGTTGAAGTCTAACATTTTTCTTATATATTTGTACTAAAACTTAATAAAATGAAGATCACAATTATAGACGGAGAAATAAGGGAGGCACAGAAAACGGCCGCAAAATCATTGATGGAAAAAGGCCTTTATAAACAGGCTAACGCGCTTAGAACACAAAACTCAACAAATACTACACTTCCAGATAAAGACTGCATTGTAGGGCTTAAAAACGGTGAAATAGAGGTTATCAGGAACCGTTATGGTGAGAACACAAGCCATGGGCTATTAAAGAACATCATTTCGGCATATCTCAACAATGAGAATGTTGAAATTGAAAAACTTGTTTAATTCTTTAGGGAACGATATACGTGATGGCGACAAAAAAATCGCATCCCGTATATGGAAATGCGATTTTAATGCTTAAATTTATAAATGAGGAAAACATGAAGCAGGCAGATTAGTAAGACCTACAACAAAATAAAAGAATCCCTCATAACAATTGCTATGGAAAGCAAGCTTTTCATAGTAATGTGGCAGTTTGAAGTCCTTAACTTAATGTCACGATTGGGACTTCTGTAGTCCTCAACAAAAAAGAAAATCTTTCCTACAGAGCAATCCTCTGTAGGTTTTCTTCATTATAAATATATGTTTTTTTTGAATTTTTTCAAGCCGAAAAATACAGATCTAATCTAATTTTGCAACTATTTATTGTATATTTGAACAAAATAACTATTATAAATGTTTTTGCATTTAATATGTGTAAGATTTCATATAATACAGTTCTTAGAGCCAACGATAGAACAATCGCTCAGCATCGCAATGGTAAATGTGGTGGGGACTTATCATCTGCCCCAAGTTTAACGTTCAGAGGCACCATTTCTACTTGCGGTAAAAAATACTCATACTCTGTTCCCGTCGAGAAGGTCAACGAATTGTCACGGCAGAATAAGATAAAAGATAAATAAGTAGGTGTCCGTAGCACCGAATTTACGCTTGTGGACTATCCTCCTATGGATGACTGATTATCATAAGATAATGTACTAAAAAGTAGTGATAGGGCGAAGCAAGAAGTGAAATATACATAAATCATAGATTTTCGTAGAATTTCATATACGGTGTGGGCCAATGGAAAGATGCCATACGGTAATTACAGAAGAAGCAATGATGGATTACTATGCGAAAAAATACGAAAGACTTCCTGACTAATGAAAATAAACAGAAACCACTTAGCAACACAAAAGCAAGAAAAAACGATAAATCCCTATAGCTGTCATCGTCCTATAGGGATTATTCTTATTTTTTAGCATCTTCTTGTTGTGCTTTTTTCAAGCTTGTCTGCGGGCCATCCTGTCTTTTCCTTTAATATCCGCAGCATATCCCTGCATTTTTCCGTATGGGGTTTGATATACCCCATAAAGAGTATTCTTTTTTCTTTCGGATAGAGTTCTTCAATCTTATTATATACCCTGACAGCATCTGAAACATTCTTGCAGATTACAAAGTCCAAGTCCTCATCATATCTGAAAACAACCTTGTTGAAAAAAACCGAAACCCTTATGAACTGCGTAGGTTGCTTCAAATTTCCATCAATGAAATTTTGCATTATCCATCGGATGTCCTTCCTTTGGTTTATCGGGTTCAGCCCGTATATCCAAAACTGTTCCTCTACGAGACAGGGCATTTTCTCCACTATTTTCCACTTTTCCGAATTGGTCTTGTGTTCGACCATTTTTCCTATGTCATTAGGCAAAACCGTCGTGCTGCTTTCGGTTTCCGTATTACGTATTTTTTTCAGGAAAAGGTATTCTGACTTGAAGTCGATGAGCGTTTTGCTTTTTTTTGAACAGTTAATATGCTCCTTCGGTAGGATTACAGCATCATTCCTATCCTTGAGCATGTTCTTCAATATGTTCACCTCTTCTGCATCATGATAGTAGCCGATGAATTTTTCCTGTTTCTTCCCCACGCTCTGCACGACCTTCCAATCCCAAGGCATTGTTGTTCTTGGCTTCTTCGCTTTCGGCTTAGGCTTAGGGCCCCTTTTCTTCGGACGGCCTTTTTTTCTTTTATATTTGTAGTAATAATATACTGTACCGTCAGGTCTGACTTTTCTCATGTTTTCCTATTATTAATGTTTTGAAATTCTTTTATAGAGATTGTCAAAATCTCCTTCAAAATCATTGAACCCGTCGCTGTTTTCCATATTTCTCATCCAAAATTCAGGGCTTGTTTCATTGTTTTTCTGATAAACACCTTTCCCTACCTTATAATTATAAATAATTCGCCCGACTTTTTTCAGTATGTTTTCCTGCATTCTGTTATTGTAGTCAATAAGATAATAAAGAGCTTCATCAAATGTCTTGAATGTCTTTCCTGTAATTTGCGATATGCATTGCCATATTTTTTCCTTCTCTTCCTCCCCGTCAGGATATTGCAGATATGAGATATTTTCGTTGAACCTTTGCAGATATTGATATATCGGTAGCCTTTTCAAAATATAGCCCGTCTTATAATGTTCAGGCATTTTATTCTCAACGGCATTTATCATTTGGGAATGAACTTCAGCAACAAATGCATTTTGTTCGGATTTGATGCCCATATAGAATATGTTTGCAATCGCTTTGCTGATTTTGTCTGTATTCGGATCCTGAAGAATTTTTGCTATATTATCATACAATGGCTGATTCACAACATTTATTAATGAAGGAGCTTTATGAAGTAATCTGCAGTAATCCTCATAGGCGTAAGTCAATTCATGTGTCAATGGTTCAATAAGGCTGTAATATTGTTTATTCCATTGGCATTTATATGATATTGCTATTTCAGGGTTGAACAATTTTTTTGAAGGTGTCAGCCAAGAGTCTTTTGCATTGTATTTGGAGAATTCGGAAAAGTCTATTGTTTCGCCTTCATTGCCATCAGACATCATAAAAAATGATATTTTCAAATCTATTCCTTCAAAGAAAACATCTAAACCTTTAAATATGTCGAATGGTATTTCATAGTTAAAAATCAGCCCCAATGGAGTACGTTTTGTTATTGAATTTTCAACGTTTGTATACATATATCTGCAAACTCTTGTAATTATTTCCTTGGCATTAGGAAATATTGACTGTTCCTCCTTAATAAGGTACCAATCCGTAGTGTTGAACTGTTCCTTCAGCAACTGTATGCTGTTATAGACTTCTATAGGATTATTTGGTTGCATATTTTTCTATTCGTTTTTTTGCCTCCTCGTAATAACTCTCCACAATTTCAATCCCAATGAATTTCCTGTTGTTCAGGACAGCCATCTTTCCTGTAGTGCCGCTTCCCATGAACGGGTCAAAAACAACATCACCCTCCACCGACCATGATATGATATGGTCTTCAGCCAATTGTTCAGGGAAAATTGCAGGATGCTCGGTTTTATCCTTTTTTATGCTTGTCGTATATCTCCATATATTGTTCCTCAATGAATATTGGGGTACAGGATTGATTTTTTTCTTCTTTCCGCCTATCTTGCCGTCTTTGTTGTATAATGTCAATGCACCCCAATTGGTATGCCCTGCCCATTTATTTTCCTTATCGGCAATAAGGGTAATATCATCACGTATTTTACCCTTTACAAAAACAAACATATATTCGAAAATCTGCGTATATCTTTTTGATGTTCTCCGCGCAGGGAATGAACTGCTGTTCTTTTCATATATCATCGTATCGTGCAGTTTCATGCCATGCTCCATAAAATACAATGCCTGCCTGAATGATGTTCCCGTTTCTCCGCCGTTGATACATGCATCACCAACCACCCACACTATGATGCCGCCCTCTCGGGTAAGCCCAATCAATCTGTCTGCAATCCTTTTGAATATTTCAAAATCCCATTCGCATGTTCCCGAATAGTTTCTCAACTGATCGTAAGGAGGGGAGGTAACTGTCAAATCAACAGAAACCCCCTCTCCAATCATTTTATCCATTACATCAATACTATTCCCTAAAAACAACTCATAATCCTTCGACTCAAACATAATCTTTCCGTAGCCCCTTTCTTAAATTATAGGAATTGTTTTTGAAAAGTCAAGAGGACACAAAAAAAGCACCCCGAAAAGGTGCTTTTGCATAAGTTCAGTAAATCTTGTAGCTTGTTTGTTTTCTTGGATTAGTTAAGAATTACTACTGACAGTCCATTCTGCTCAGGGGCATATCTGTTTGACCATCTTGACGGAATTACGCCGTCAGGCGAAACGGCAGCCTGCTGTAGTTGCTTAATTAATTCATCGGCACTTGATGCGTTTCTCTCCGGGTAAAGTCTATATCTTATACCCGTCTGTCCTTGTTTGTTGGATACCTCTTGGTAACCACTATAAGACCATCCGTTCTTTTTAAGAATGTCAACGAAGTCGTAGAAATTTAACGCTTCTCCATTTTCTTCATCGGCTTCCCTCAGTACCTTCTTTATTGATTCCTTTACAATCTGTCTCAATTGAGATTCCTTGATTGTCTTTTTCATTTTATTATATGTTTTGTTCTCTTTTATATTATCTTGGTGTTCTGCATCTTGAATAACAATATAATCTTCTCCATCAGTATTATTGTAATCAAAAGCAAAATGCCAATTACTGTTTTTGTCCCAAGTCTCTTTCCATCCCATACGTTTCCAAGATGAAATCATTGGCTCTCGGTTCCACGTACTAACACTTTCAAAATTTTTAATTATCTGTTGTATTTTTTCAATTTGTTCTGTCGTATCATTGATATCCCATGTATTAGGATATTTGGCTTCAACATTATTATAATATTCATCTACTCGGGACCATACATTGTCATTAACTATTATTGTAGCCATGCCTTGCATTATATTTTTCTCTCAACGAAGCCTTCAATGTGTCCAATTTTCGACAAAATTCATCGGCAGTCATGAAGGTTCCGTTTTGAAGTCCTTCTTTAAGCAACCTTTTAAATTCAGCACTTTTTGCTTCATTCGTTATTTTTTTTTCTTTTATCATAATGTTTTTAAATTTTGTGCAAATATAATAAACTTATTTGTAATTCCCAAAAAGTTACCTTTAGTTTTCCATACCTTCAAGGAACTGATTTGCTGCCTCGGCAAAGTTGTACTTTATGTTGTAAGTACCGAAAGTCTGCCAGAACCAATTCTCGCTCCAATCCTTGAATTCTTCTGTTATTTCATTTGAGATACCATTCCTGAACAGACCAATGACTTTATCAAAAGAAGCACCATTATGCTCGGTTTCATAATCTCTCTTAATATTGTTGAAATTACCCGAAATTGAAAACTTGCCTGAATCGATGTATTCCCTCATGCTATCTGCTATTGAATTGGTAAGATATTCGGCATATTCTTCTACATAATCATCCTTCAAAATACTTGCGCCGTTCTCCCCGAAATCATACGTATCACAAACTTCAACCAATAGAGGTACAATATGTTCATGCAGTTTTTCTCTATTGATATAATCTTCATTTTCAATATTTTCTTTCAATACTTTCTTGATACTTTCTTTGATTATTCCTCTCAACTGAGACTCTGTAATTGTCTTTTTCATATCTAAAATATTCGTTTTCCTATAAATAGTTCTTTTACCGAAAAGTGATGGCTATTCTATGGCAATCAACCTTTTGATGCACTCTGATTTAATTCTTTTTAAAATAGATTCAGTAATAACCGAAGATGAGGAACGACGGGACTCTATGAGCGTGAGATTTCCCTCTGTATCAAGATTATACCACATGCCGTTTAGTCCAACCACAGCAAATCCATCATTAAAATCCCATGCCATATCAAACCACTGCTGAGATAATAAATGCCCCTCGATATCGATGAAATTATACTTATCACTTAAATAAACACTGGCAAATCCCTCCTTGAAGTTCCGCACACTATCAAACCACTGTTGAGACAAGAGTTGTCCCTCAGTGTTAATGAAATTATACTTGCCGTTTAATTTAACTCTGTCAAACCCCTCCTTGAAGTTCCATACACTATCAAACCACTGTTGAGACAAGAGTTGTCCTTTAGTATTAATAAAATTATACTTGTCGTTTAGCATAACTGTTGCAAATCCATCCTTAAAATCACTCACCCAATCAAACTTCAACCTATATATAAACTTAGGATCAATCTTATTATAGAAGCCACCAATCCCTTCGGACAATCCAATTTTATTTAATCGTATAGGGTCATCGTTAGCATCCATGAACTGATCGGTTTCGAAGTGAAACTGGAACTTTGCACCGTCAGATTTGCGGATATTGATATAAAGTGGCCCCTGTTTACTATAGTAGTCATAATAATAGCCATTCTCAGAAGCGGTGCACCAACGGGTGCCCTCGCCTCCGCGCCTTGCCGCTGCGTGACTGTGCGGCACATATACCACCCATTCATCATCCTCATACACCTTTTCAAGGTCTGCCTTAGCCTTGGACTGTTTTCTGACAGGCTTGAAATCATCAGAAAGATCTTTCACCCATTCAATGAGCTCCGACAATGATTTGCAGTCCTTAATCTGCGGCAACTGAGTCTTGTTCTTGTCATAGGTGAACAGTGCAGATTTCAATTCAGGAGCATCTCCGGGCTTGATGCCGCCGTTAGCATACATATTGCCTATCCATACGCCATATTTGCCCGCAAACGAGCCCCTGTCGTTCTGTGATGCCGTCGGATCTGCCATCAACAGTTTGATGAGCCCATTCTTATTTATAGACGGATTCTTCCTCATGAAAGCATCTGCCAATTGATTGGCATCCTTACCTTCGTTAAGCGCCCGTCTTACGGTTTCCTTTATCATCTGCTTCAACTGCGACTCTGTAATTATTTTCCTCATTTACAAAATATTGCTTTCCTTATAAATAGTTGTTCATAAAATAAAACCCCACGGATGTTTCTATCCATGGGGTTTCAAAAATCAAAATATTAATTATACGAAATATGAAGGTGCTTCTGCCTTACATTCCGCATAGTTTTCAAAAGCAGTTTCATTGATGCCTGCATAGCACTGCGACTTCAGCACAATCGTCCATCCGTTCCACCATTTGATGAGGTTTCCGCTTCCGTAGCTGCCGTAGAGGAAATTCGATACATCATAAATTTTCGGATTGTATATGAATCTGAAAAGATTTGGTGAAAGTATCACGTTTGAATATTCAAACAGTGAAGGTACCTTTATCAGGGAAGGGCAATTGTTGAACAAGCTGTCCGGCAGTTGGGTTATGCCTGCACCTACATTTCCGAGCCAACGGCTGTTGCGCCACATTGATGAAATGTTTTGCAGAGAGCTGCAGTTTGCGAGCAGGTCTGAAGGTATTGTCGTCATTCCCCATACATTCGTGTCAGCAAAGATTGACTGCATGGTCTTCAAGCCTGTAAATGAGGAGAAGAGCGAAGAAGGAACCCAAATTCCGTAGTTCGCTGTATTTTTCACGCCCCACTTCGTCGGAGTAAAATGAAGTCCCCGAAAAACGCCATCTATTGACTGTATGTTTGTCAATGGTTTGAAAATGGTGCTTGGAATCCTTCCGAAGAAACCTTTAGAGAGCCATTCTCCGTCATTTCTTGCTGAGCCTTGGAAACAGTTGTCAATACTTGTCTCTGCTTCATTCTTGCAGTATGCGAAAATGTCAGGCGGGCAGAAATAGTTGCTTGTATTGAGCCTTGCATAAACACCGTCAGTATTTTCGATACCCATATCAAAATCTGTCGGGTCATACGATTCCTGTCCGTTAGGCATGAACGTATCAGGATAGTCCTGAGGCAAGTTCAAATCAGCGTTTTCCGTCCTGAATGCATCAGCCTTTTCCTTGAACCAAAGAGAGCCGTCCGCGAACTTTTCATTCCACTTGTTTTCTCTCCCTTCCGTCACGTAGATATATTTTTTAATATATTCGTCGGTTTCTCCTGAAAGTGAATATGGCGCAAGTTTTTTCGACTGTTGATTTGAGAAGCAGCCTTTCATGTTGGTAATGATATTGCCTGCCTTCTGATAGAGCATGTGATATGGTATCATGCCCACGCGCACTCCATTACCATCCGCAAAGGCATTTTCAAAGTTTTCAATCGTATTGTTCGCAAAGCAGTCTGCTTTCAGACGGTACGGAACGTTTATCCCCTCAAAGCAATTCCTTATTGATTTCAATGCCGTACATGTGCTGAACATGTTTTCAGACGGCAAATCCACAATGACATCCGTTTTACCCGATACTCCGTTGAAAAAATCAGAGAAAGTTTCAAGCTGCGTACATCCCGACAGGATATCATAAGGGAAATCTTTCCCGTTGCAATCCTCGTAATTAATGACTTTCTTCACTCCAATACCGTTGAAGGAACCTTCGATTACCCTGATGGTTTTCTTAATGCCGTCAAGCAACGAATTGCCTATCATTATGGTAGCATCGCTGTAGTCATTCTCTCCGAAAATGAATGAATTTCTGATCACTTCCAAACTCTTGGCCTTGAATATATCGATAATAGGGACATTTACGGCATATCCCATCACTTGCCTAAATGATTCTATCACATTCTTAAGCTTCGGCGTATTTTCAAACAGGTCTCCCGCACTGTCAAAGAACAGGTTTGTCGGACGGTTGAATGAGTATGAAATGGTTTCGAGCTCAGGCAAATTATGCAGCAGGTTTCCGTCAGGAAAAGAAATATAGCCCGTGCCTGTCACATAAGGATAAGGATTGAAATGTGAAATTTCCTTAATCTTGTTCACTGTCGGGAAGAAATAATTCTCTCCGTCAAAGTTCGCATATATTGCAACGTCATCCGAAAAGACATTGTTGAAACTTTCGAGGCTTGTCATCGGTGCGAGCAGCTCGTTGTCCAAAAGTCCGCCCACGTTGCTTCCTGAAAATATATAGTCAATATTTTTTACGTTTGTACAGTTTGCAAAAAGATTTTTGTTCAATTGGTTGGTATTGTCTGACACCATTTTCTTGCAGTCCGTAAATGCCCAAGACAAATCGAGAACAGTTGCGTCGCATTTCTGCATGATATAATACAAGTCACCCAAACTACAGGAGGTACCGCGGAACATCTGCGAAAGTGTCTTCGTCTTCAGCGAAACGTTGGTATAGTTTTTCCCGTTGTCAAAAACAGGCTTGTTGAACGGTGTTACCCCATTTACGGGCACCACAGCATCATTAAGATAGAAATCGCTCAAGCCCCTGAATATCATATCCTCACAAAGGCAAATATGACCGAATATGCGCTTTAGTTGGGAAACTCCCGTCAAGAAGGTATTGTACAGATTGAACGGTTCCGCTTCCTTGTTCTTGACACGGATATATCTTACAGTGGAAACGTTATTGATGAAAGTATCACCCATTCCTGTCAATAACGGATAAACGGACAAGTCGAGGACAAAATTACTGTCAATCATTTCCATTTCAGAGGTGCTTCCGTATTTGATGCCTCCAAACTTGAAATCATTGGATATATTGAAAGATGTGACACCAGAAACCATGTCTGCAGTAGGCAGGACTATCGGTGCGGTCATGCTTTCCAAATGCGACAGGTCAATCTTCTGCAAAGGACAGCCCAAGATGCTTATTGCAAGATTTTTGGAAACGCAGTCCTTTATTGTGATTTCTTTCAGCTTGCTGCAGTTGTTGATAGTCACCGTCGCCAATGCTGCATTTTTATTTATCGTTACCGAGGTAAGATTTTCACAGTCCTGAATCTCAACAGTATCAAGTGTAGTCAGTCCGCTCTCGCCTCCAATGGCAAGAGATTCCAAACCTTTACACTTATTTATCTTAATGGTCTGCAGTTTGTTGCATCCTGTAAAATCAATTGTCTTCAGTATCGGTTGGTTTTCCATGTTGAAATGGAAAATGTTGGAATATGACACTTTCAGCGTCTGCAGGATACTTGACGGTAGCAATAACGATGTGACAGGTGAATTGCTGATGTCTATATATTTGACCTTGCTCAATTTTTGGCAATCCACGGTAAACGTCGAATCGCTTTTCTCATTTGCAAATTTGGTTTTCGAAAGATCAATTCTTTCAAGAGCACCTTCTTCCTTGTATCTGAATATTGCGAAATCAATCGGATTGTCGTCAAGTTGTTTTGCACCTGATATCTCCAACGATGTCAATGCGGGCAATACTCCGTTGGCTGCATTGTTGTTGGTATTCATGTTTACGGGCTGAATTCCGTCAAGTCCGCCGATTTTTGTCAGCAATGTGCTTGATGTAAAGTTGGTCTGTTTCTGTGACGTATGTTCAGGCGTATGCACAACAGTGTCCGTATAGGCAGGGATAAAGTATTTACCGAATGTTTCGGTCACACCATCCATATTACCCGTATTTATGCGGATAAATGTAGGCGCCACACTTCTGAACGTATATGGTATATAGCCTATTGCTCCACCGTCATGCCCTCTGTTGGTAAGGTTGAACGTGTTTTTGTAATACGGCGCGTCGTCAAAGTTTCCGCCTGCACTGCCCGGTATCTCAAACACTCCGTCAAGATAATACAGGCGTTTCTTCAGCCATTTCCTTACGTTTTCAATACGCAGTCCATGCAGCATGGCAAGGTTCTGCTTCGGAAGGATATACTTGCTGTGATAGTCATAATTATATATCAGTTCGCCACAGGAACCTATCTGTTTTTCCATAAGGTTAACAAAATTGTCTGCCGTCGACAACGCTCCGCCTCTCTGTCTCAATTGAACCCATGTCTTCTCATAGGTATTGGCGGAAGATGTCGCATACAGAAACTCGTCGGAACGTAAAATGGCCCAAAGTTTTGAATTGTACGCATTGTATTTGCCTCCATCAACGAAAAAATTCTGCACCAATTGTGTCGTACCGTTTTCGGTGGTCTTATTCTCGAATGTATCCACGCCTGCGGTTTCAGGCACGTTTTCACTGCCCTCATTGCCCAACTGCAATGCGGAGTCCATGTCGTAGAATTCCGCCCACCACTTTTCACCGCCGTTCCACGTTCTCAATGTCAAGTTCTTGCCCAAGGAATCCACCATACCCAAGCCCATGGCCGTGACATAGTATGAGACGGCATTTTTTATGGACATGGCATTATCAAAGGTTGACATATAGTCTGTCGTCAGCTTATAGGTGTTGTCTTTTCCTTTTTTTATGAACTGTCCTGAGTTTTCGTCAAAATAATACATGTCCTTACCTTCAAAACCGTGTTGGCTCAGCCATGTTCCGCCCATTGTCGCTGTTGTATAGAACAGATTCGACATCTTGTCCCATATGGAAGCGGTATCCGCAACTTCTGCCTCAGGATTTTCGCCATTGAACCTGAAACTGCCGTAATAACGGAGTATGGACTTGTCGGATTGCGTCCATGTCTGATGTTCAGGTGCATTGTCGTCGGCTCCTGCGTCAAACTCATAGCTGTAGATGTCATTCAATTTGATTCCGTTGAATGTCTCATCCCTGTTGTATTCTACATAATGGTCGACAAGGGCAGGACAATCCACCTCCAATGACGGATTGTCAGGAGAACGTCTTGAAAATTCCTTGAGGAAACTCAAACCCATATTGTAATGAGAAAAACGTCCCAAGTTGAATGAATATATACCTATCAGGTCAAATGAGTTGGACTTGTCAAAGCGGATAAACACCAAAACAGGGAAGCCTTCAAGAGTATGCTTGATGGTAACTTTTTCGTCAAAATTAATTTCACTTGTACCATCTCTCGAATCCGTATGGAGATGGTTTTCTTCAGGGAATGCCCTGTCTTTCGGACGATAGTCATCCGTCATCGCATCCATTGCAGGATTATTTTCCATGATACCGCATTCATGGTTCACCCAATAACCGATGGTTGCATTGTTTGCATGTGCTGAATCCACGACATCGGCTTTGAGCGTGAATTCCCTTTCAGGAAACCATGTAACCTTTGGCTGAAACAGCTTATACTTTGTTTCTTCCCCCTTCAAGGTACATCTTTCATTGATCTTCATTTCAAGGTTCTTGATATAATAGCCCAATGTTGATGTTCCCTGAAGAAATATCAGAGCATTGAATGTTATGGATACCTTGGTTGAAGGATCATAATATTCCACACGACATTCAAACGGTGTACCTGTAATATCCTTGTGCCCAGAATAGTCGGCATGGAAGACTTCCTTTGTAAAATTGGAGTTTGTCGCATCTATAAAAATTGACGGTATAGGGGAATTGGCCCTCATGGTTGCCGTAATTCCCGAATTGTAGTTGTAGTCTCCTTTTGCATCGATAAGATACGACAATGCTTTTTCAGGTTTGTCCTCCTCGCTGTAAATCAAATTTTTCCTTTTCCACTCCGTATAATCCTTCAATATATTTTCATCGGATATCGGCCCGTCAAGCCGTGCATTCTTACCGTTTACAGCCAACTGCAGTCCGTTCAACGCCTTTGTATAGAAAGCACATTCATAAAGATTTATGTCAGAGAATTTCGTAAATGCATTGTTTATGTAATCACAAGCGAAATATGCTACAGTCGGGAACTTGTAATTTTCTGAATTGTCCAAAGCGCCCGCACTGTATGCCGCATTTACTATACCGTTTACTGATATCATGCATGTTCCGTTCGTATAAACGAAATCTACGGTATTCTTTCTTCCCTGCTTCAACGAAGCGGTAATCGGCGCTGCAATACCTTCACTCGTATGTATAAACCATGTAACAGTTTCCAAGGTAATTTTGCAGCCGTTGAAAAGAGTTCCGTCATTGTTATTCTTTCCCCAAAGGAAAACGGTCTTGTCCGCATCGGTATGCTCATCCGATTTGAAAGTCACTGACATTGTAAAACCGTTGCCCGAATTGGACGGGTTTGTCATGTAGTTCAGTTCATCAGCATATCCCGACATGTCGGCAACCGCATATGCCTCATTTTGGAGGCGAATATAGGACGGACTCCTGTCTATAGGTGTAATGCGTCCACTATTTACTCCGTCAATGTTATATGCCCTTAAAAATGCCTCTGTGGTGATATGCTCTGTACTTATCGCACAAGGGCTATAACCTTCCACCTTGGAAACAAGCTTGTCCTCCGAAGTGTTCCATTTGCTTGCAGAATCCCAAGCAAAAAGGCATGTATCAGCACTATATGCCCCAACAATAGTCCTTTTAGGGTACTGCCTCGGGAATATATTTGAGTTTGGCTTGATGATGTTGAACTGTCCAATGGTTTGCGCCGTCAAGGTACCGTTAAATGACCATGCCTTGACATAAATTTTCCATCCGTCGGAAATTTCATAGTCCGACAGCGGAATCTGTATAGGGATTGATTGGTTGGCATAATTCTGCAGGGTGGTCGTTGCACTTGTCGCATTACTTTCGGATGTTTCAAGCAGTTCATATTTTTCGCCTTTAGGACTTAACAGCCATAATGCATAACGTATTGAATTGTTTGTAACATTACTCGGCAGATATACCTTGAAATTGAATGCCAATTTATCGTTCTGTTCCAGTTCCGTAAATACGGCGGTCTCCTCGGTGCTTGCATATGTTACTCCGTCAAGATAAATGGACATTTCATTAGGGTTCGTGATTCTCACATCAAAGTAAGCCATTTCTGTCTTGTTGTTGACAGATGCCCCTAATGTGGCCTGTGCATAATAGCCTATCGTATATCGTCCATTTGAGACTACATTGTTCTTGTCGATTATATTCCAAAAACTGAACGGAATCGATACCTCATCCGTAGTTTCATTTTCATATGTAATTGCAGATGAATTGTTGTTGCATTCAACATGAAGCGTTGTCTGTGAACGTTCAACTCCATTTTTAATCTTGAAATAGATATATCCCGTCAAGTCATTCATTGACAATAATATCTCGCCATTGGAAATATTGTTGCGGTTTTTGTCTACCGAAAGTTTCAGGCTGCTTTCATAAATGCGAAAATTAAGGGGCGACATGCTCAGGCCGTAAGGGTTCAATGCCTCAATCAGCACCGTATGCATGGAATTGTTTGATAAGGCTGAAAGGCTCTGTATATTGATTGTCACAAGCTCGTCATTGTTTACTGCAACATAAGAGGTTGTATTGATGCTGTCCAACGTATATCTGTATCGGAAAGTGTCACTGTCTGTACCTCCTGTAATCCTGAACTTTATTGACAATGTATCTTCCGTAACATAAACAGCATTGTTTTCCACCAACGGACTGATCAGGACGATACCGTAGGAAGCGGATCCTCCTGTGCCGTTTCCTCCTCCGCCTCCGCCATGCTCTGCCAACCATGACACATTCCTTTGGAGCTTTTTGATGTCATTGCTGATAACTCCCAATGTCTCATCAAGATGTGATGCCTCTTCTCCCGCATTGCCCGTGTAGTCAGGAGCCGAAACCATGATGTTCTTGTCATATATGGTCGAACCACTGTCAAAAGTCTGTATGACAGTGGTCTCTCCACCAGATATGATTTCCCATTTGTTGGTTTTTTTATTATAGCGTTTTAAATATTTTGCCATATTAAAAATTATTTCGTAATCTTAATTATTTCAGCTTCATTCGATACATTTCTCTCAGTTCCGTTTGCGGTCCCGACAAGTCCGTTCTTGGATTCAATTTTTGTTGTTCCGTCTTGAGCAACCGCCGAGTTATCTTTCAACGTATATTGCCCGTCAAGATTAATATCAAATTTTCCGCCTTTGTTAAATGCGCCATTTACTTTTCTTACCCTGCCTTCTATCTTTTCATCAGTAATTGACCATACGGTATAGAACGGGAACTTCTGCCCGCCATTTACTTTTCCGTTATTGGCAGGATAATAGTATCTCAACCATGGGATGTGCGGTGAAGGCAGTTCTTTATTGGATGTATGCTTATAGCCTGTAGCCTGAGACATTGCGTAGGTGACAGGTGTTGTGCCTGCTTCCAATTCAGCTTTCAGTTTAAATGTGCTCAATCTTCCCACATCGGCAAATTCGGCTTTCAATGCACCGCCTTCAACCCAATTGCTTGGATATTTGTAATTTCCTACCTGAGTCAAACCGTCCGATGCAAAATCATTCTGTAGTACCGTTTCATCAACGACAACTATCGGACGATAGCTCTCAACACTTCTTGTCTCACCATCATACGTTACATTTTCAAGAATAGGATATGAGGTTGCCTGTGTATGCTTATGCCCACCGAATACGAGCGGGATATTGTTTTTCTGACAGAACTCACTAAACCAATAATTGTCTTTTGACGGAGTATTCGTGTTCATGCTTGCGCCTCCACGCCCAGTGGATTCTTCCAATTTATTGTCTTTTGCCTTGTTTACAATGTCTGCAACCAAGATTGTAAACGGCATTTCATGGCAGTAGGCAATGTTCCACGTATAGCCTGTATATTTTTTGATGTCATTTTCAGCCCATGCCTTAATGTGCGGGTAGAAATTGCCCGTGCTTCCGAAGTTATAAACGCAGTCTTTACCGGGATTGTCTTCTGCAGTCGCTTTCAATTCCGAATTCATACAAATGAAATGAACTTTTCCATAGTTGAATGAATACAACGACGGTACAAGATAATCGGCTCCCTGAATACTGAAAACAGGCGGGTTGTCCTTGTCCATTTCAAAAGTATAGAAGAAAAGTATGTTTTGGAGATTTAATTTTGCCGCATCGCTTCCGTCTCCGAGTTTATAAATCACTGATGGTGATAGGTCATTGTTGCCGATTGTAGCCATCTCTACCATACCATTAAGTTCATCGCTCTTTGCATTGAAATAGTCAAGCCACTCGCCCATACGGTTGCCGTTCTGTGTCATGTCTCCCGTATTCACCATAAAATCAAAAGGCAAACTATTATCAGAAGTAAACCTAGTGATTTCCCTTGCTGCAGCAGCCCAAACCTGATACTCATCCCAATTGAAGCCCTGTTGGTCACTCGTCTGCACAAAATTAAATCCGTTAGCCACATCAGTGTCAGATTTTACCTCAAATGTTCTTATCGGAGTGCATTCTGAAAGAACAGGATTGCCCGCATTGTCCTTGCGTCCTGCAACATATTCATATGTTCCCTTTGTCAAGCCTGATTTGATAAACTTATGTGCCGTGAAAACGGTTCCGTCCGTATATTGTATGCTGATGCGGTTATAATATTTCAATGTCTTGTCCGTATCAGATGAAAGATTCTTGAATGATTCATTTGCGGTACCCCATTCTTCAACTCCTTTACTCCTTATCCAAATATACTCATCCCTAACTCCCTTTGAAAGCCAATTAAAGCATCTTGTTGCACCCTTTCCGTTGTCAGTGGCCTGAATACCGAAAGAACATGTTATGAGGGAAGGCTTATCCTCGAATAATTTCGTCTTGTTGTAGAAAATATTTTTATTTTCCCTTGTTGCCCTCGGAGTATATTCTTCAATGTTCGGTATCACCTCACCATCTTCCTTTGTAAGGTCAACATAGTTCCAATCCGTCGCAGTACCTCTTTTATCCATAGTCTTGGTGGCCTGGCTTACAGGATCCATTGCATAGTATCTCTTATAGAGTTGATTACGCATGTCTGTAGCAGGATAAGCAGTACCTTCTGATTCATTGTCAGGTACATTAAATCCTGCAAGACTTATATAGCCGTTTTCCAAAGAAACATTCTTTGTGCCTACCTTTTGATAAAGAGGCTCCGTTGCCGTTGTAGGCTCTGTTCCCCATCTGAGGAAGAATTTCGCCTTTTCATCGCTGAATGCAAACGGCTCGTTATTTTCATACCATTCCATGTCATAGCCAAGAACCTTAATCTTCGCGCCGTCCATTGCTGCACATTGTGCCCCCCTGACAAGAAAAGTGGAGCCGTTTTTGATTACGCCCTCCAAAGGAAGACTTTTCCATGCGTTTCCTTCTGTAGAGTACTGCAATGAGAGCCCCTTCAAATTGATATCCTTTCCTGACAGGTTGGCAAGCTCAACAAAATTATGGGAACAAAATCCTACGGAATGCTCATCATTTCCCATTCCGCCACAATATACCTCATTGATATAGAGCTTCGGCTCCATAGAATCTTTCATTCTTCCCTCAGCGGGCTTGCTTAAAGTTCCTGCTGCCGTGTCGATTTTTTCCGTATATAAATTACCGTCATTGTCAACCTTCAGATTGAATTCGGTTCCGTTTGATGATTTTATTACGCCTATTGAATTGTCTTCAAAAGAATATGCCGTGCCGTTAATCTTGACACCTTTTATCTGCTGTTCAGCCATATGTTTCTAATTTTTATTATCCAATATTAATATTCCGTTTTCATCCACCCTGCAGTTATCCAAAACAAGGTAACCGTCAGAATCCACCCTGATCGAACCGTCAGTGGTCTCAATATTGAGCATTCCGTCGTCATATGAAAATTTGGTAGACACGGCGGATTCCGTTACTCCTCCGATAGGAAGCAGCACAATATTGCCACTCTTCGCTTTGATTTTTATATAAAGCTTGTTTTCTTCGGTACACCAAACTTGTTCCCCGACACACAGGAAATTGCTCTGTTCGTCCAACAGCTTCTTCGTTTCTACCGTCTTGGTCAGGATATGTTTGACATTCGGTTCCAAATATGTTTCATATTCAGGTTTCTGCGCATCGTCAAACGACAGGTTGAAAATTAATTTTGGCGTCTTGACAGGATTGCCTTTCAGGTCGTCAATGTTCGCAATAAGGTCAATGTTTCCTTTTTTGGAAACTATAAGGACACCATCCTCCGTCAATGCCGAAACGATTCCGTCATTGTCCGTAACGCTCAGCCTCACCTTCAAAACCTCGTTACCGTTTTCGTCCACGTTCCTTACCTCTTCATCTGCCTGATTGAAGAATCTCGGTTTCAGATAATACCTTACGCCGCAATACAGTTTTGTACTCACATAGTCAAATAATGACGCATCCCCCAAATAAATATCATATTTGGTTATTGCGGTATCATCCTTCGCATAGTTCTTGTCTACCGCATTGTCAGGTTTTTCTGTCCCATAACGGTTCTGAAGTTCATATTTTACGCTGTTAGTGAGAATATCTCCACCTGCAATAACTCCTCCTCCAACATAATCCCCGTTTTCGGTATATTCACCTGTAAGAATGTATTCAAGACGGAGAATCCTCTCCTCCAAGGTCCTGTTCTTGTCTATAAGGTTTTTTACCTGTTCCTTTAGACGGGCCTTTTCCTCGTCATAGGTAACTCCGCTTTCGTCCTCATAGTCACTGAGCCATATTTTCTCGATATCACTCGGCTCTTCCGCAGCCTCTATGACAGATATTGTTTCATCACTATTGAGCTGCGCTTTTACTATTGCTGCAGGATTGTCGTTTTCATCAATACCCTTAAGCACGATAACGGTAGAAGAACTGCGTTGCCCTTCTTCGCCTATATAATCTATTATCAACGACTCTTCATCATAAAAATCATTGAAATGGGCTTCCGTATTTATATACTCCTCCAACAATTGGACGGCACGGCTTTTTGTTATACCCGTTTCGCTTTGAATTTTTATGTGCGGGAATCTGAAATGTTGTATGTTTTCCGCCACGATTAAATGCTTTTATTATCCAATAAATAGTTTTTGCCCCCTATTAAATAGGCTTCGACTATTTATAGTAAAATACGTTTTAGAATGTTTGATTATAAACCATATATCAAATCACTTGCTAATTTTATGGCAGAAAAAGGATATACTGCAAAACCTTTTCCTGAAATAATTTTAGACAATACCGCACAGAAAGGTGTTTTCATCAAGACAGGCTATTTTGACCCCGAATCTGACGGAATTAGGCTTTTCATTAACGGAAGGCACCCGAAAGACGTGCTGAGGACTCTTGCTCATGAACTGATTCATTGGAAACAGCAATCTGATGGTATAATTTCCTCCAACGGATACAAAACCGACAAGATTACAGAAGACAATGAACTTATAAAATTGGAAGAGGAGGCATACCTCAAAGGAAACATCGGCTTCAGATCTTGGACCGAAACTGTACAGAAAACAGGAAAATTATAATTATTGCAAAATAAAAAAAGAATTAATTTTTTTAAATTATGGCAGATCATAAGAAACTTGTGCCTTTTGTCCTTAAGCACGAAGGCGGCGTCGTGAATGACCCTGATGATGCAGGCGGATTCACCAATAAAGGCGTTACTCTCAAGACATTCCGTAGTGTATTCGGAAATGGCAAGACAAAGGAAGACCTCATCAATATCACCGATGAACAATGGAGCAAAATCTTCAAGGAATATTATTGGGACAAGCTCAGAGCTGATGACATTGAATCTCAGTCAGTGGCAAACATGTCCGTAGATTGGGCATACAATGCAGGCGTAGGTACAGTAGTTAAAAAGATACAGAACATCATAGGCACTAAGTCTGACGGCATTATAGGCAGCGGCAGCCTCAAACTGATAAACAGCAAAGACCCTAAGGAACTGTTTGAACAGATAAAGGCGGCAAGAATAATGTTCTACAAGAAATTGGTCGAAAAGAAGCCCACAAATGCAAAATTTTTAAAGGGATGGCTCAACCGTACAGAAGCCATAAAATTCAACGGATAAGAGGCTAAAACATGAAGGCTGAAAAATCTATAAATATTTTTCATAATAAAAAAACGCACCTAAACAAGATGCGTTTTTTTATTTTTAGTGTAAGGAAGCCCCCTTCCTTCAGATGGGAGTAGTTTACCAAAAAAATCCAATTATCAATAATAACAATGACAGGATAGAGATGCCGAAACTAATCTTATGACAAAACAATTTCCTTTTTCTTGGAGAAAATTTAGTTGCAAGCGATATTACGGCAGCCAAGAGTGTCAGGAACATTGATGCATATATTGGAAACATTTTTTCCTCCTAATTTAGATGGTTTATAAGTCTGAATACATTTTCCTGTCAAATCCTTTTCCCCTGCTCCTCCAACCATAACTACAAGATTTATCCCGCAGGACGAAAATGCAAACAATGCTACAATGGCAAATAACGCCAATCTACAAATTTTATCCTTCATCATCATTTGTATTTTCCGTGTTTTTGATGGCATTGCCGATAATTTCAATAATAACAAAAACGCCTACTAGCGCAAGGCATGCAAGAAACATTAACATAACTACTCCTTTTTCTAACTATTGCAAATATATAAAAAAATCTCGGAAATATCAAATCTCCGAGACAAAAAATTATCTTTTTTTATTTTTTTCCCTGCTTCTGCGCCATCCAACAATGGTGATACCTTTATCGAATATTTGCCCAATAGCTGCCTGATCTTAGGTATATTCACGTCCGTATGGTCATAAGTTACACCGATAAAACCGATGCCGCCCTTTGAACCGTATATCATAGCAGCAGCAAAATACTCCACGTCGTTGGATTTCAGTTTCAGTGCCAGATGCTTATCCTCCTTCATAAGGTCATCTACCGTGCCTATCCAATATCCGTCTTCATAAATATTGCCGAGTGTCGGATATCTTTCCAAGGCGAAATCAATATAGTCATCGATGACTGAATTATATCCTTCGCCGACACTTTCGTATGTAAGTGCCCCGTAATTAAACGAAAGGCCTGCTGCATTATATTTTCCATTGTGCATTTCGATTATGAAAGTTCGCATGCCGTTACTCTCCAAACGCATTTGGTCCATATAACTTTGTACCTGTGGGCTTGTCTTCATTCTGTAATAGAACGATTCCGCATGTCTTTGCTCTACATACTCCTCATATTTCTCGAATATAATATCCGGATGAGTTCCTATATGGACGGCGTATGCTGTAAAAATAAAGAATACGACATAACCTGCAATTCTTAACGGTCCCGTTTCCTTACAAAGTCTAACAAAGGCTGTAAAAATGCCGAAAAACTCTTTGAATGAAAACAAGACACGGCTTTCTTTTTTATCATTCTGAGTAGTAGGGATGTCCTCTTCCCAATCCTGTTCATTTGCCATGGCTTGTATTCCTCCATTCTTTAATCATTAATTTTCTGTCTTGCGAGATTCATCAAATCACCAAAGATATTGTTCTCATTCATCTTGTCGGCATTGCTCATGGATGCAAACGGCTTTTCATTCTCATATCCGAAAAGCTCGTTGATTCTGTTCATCTGTGCAGCCGCTGCGGTCTTGTTCTCGAATCCCGTAACCTGTGTCTCCACAAGTCCTGAATGCTCGCTCTTCACGCACTCAACGACATATTCGTTGTCTGCCGCGTCAACCATATAAATCTTCTGACCGTCCTGCTTGTATTCCTCAGGAATCTTGGAAAGCATCTGCGCTTCGTTCAAAAAAGTTGCCTTTTTAAATTTAAGCCTCTTTGCTACAGGCTTTGCATTTTCGTACATAGTATTCTTTTTTTGTTTTGGATGATTCTGACCATTAATACCTGAGTGTGCCAAAATCTCTTTGCTTTTATTTTTCTCATCAGCCGCATCTGCGAACTGTTTCTTGATTTGTCCTTCCTCGTCAAACTGTGCCGCCTTTTCTATGCCGTTCTTTTCTTCAGCCTTAGAAGTGTAGCCCTTGGCTTGTGCATCAATCCTTTCCTTATATTCCTTGGAAGGCTCGTTCTGTGGGTTGTAGTCCAAAGTTGTCGCATTCGCGTCGGGTTTGTCGTAAAGTTTACGTTTTGGCTCAGGCTTTAAGTTGTCAGCATAACTCTTGACAGCCTTTTCAGTATCCTTGTAGAACTTCTCGTTGTTTTTCTTGTTGTCAGCTACCACACCGCCTCCTACTTTTGCATCAAAAGAATTGGCGCTTTCCTTGATAAACTGCTGAACAGCTCCTACGTTGAAACTTAATCCATTCATTATTTTTATAGTTTTTATATACTATAAATATATCAACTTAAAAGAAAAAACATCTAAAAAAAACGTTCAATTGAAGCAACATAACTATTTATTGTTAAATAACATTAAAAATGAACGGCGAGGAAATACTCTCAATAATAACAGAGGAAATCAAAAAGTCGGAAATCATCGACTTCGTTAGGAAAGACAAAGACTTTGAAAAGAAAGTCAAGGAAATCATATCAAACACTCTGACGGATTTCTTCAAGGCATTGTATCAGCATAACGCTTTATTTAAAAATTTGGTAAAATAGAAATGGAACAGGAAACTACATTTTATAGATTTTTGTCTGAGATAAGGGCGTTTTTGTCTAAATTGGTCAAGAGCCCGATGAAGGCGGATGTCAACAAATATCTTAAGGACAGAAATTTCAACAAGACGAAAACAATCAATGTTTTGATGAAACGCGACGTGTTGGAACGTCATGAAAAAATACTGGACAGCACGAACTCCGATGAAAAGGAACCTAAATATACGGTAAAATATAAAGTCCGCAAAAAAGATTTTGAAGATAGGATTTATAAGATATACATCCAATATTTTGAAAAGAACCTTCCTGAAAAGAAAGAACTCAAGGAATGTGACGGTGGTGATGTTGCAGGTGCCACCTCTGCCGATGTTTGCAACATGAGCGCTCCAATATTGCCATTAGGACAATTGCAGCGCCGTACTGTCGGCGGCATTCCAAAGAAAAAGAAAGAAGGTGATACATCAGATATTTTAGGGAAAACAATAACTGCGGAATCGGCAAACAAAAAAGCAAGAATTTGCTATATTACTGAAGAGCAATTGGAGATGCTTGTTGGAAAAGATGTTTCCCATTAATCAATAATGGCATCATAAATATAAAAAACAGGAACCAATATTCAACAAGTTTCCTGTTTTTTTATATTCCATTATTTTCAACCGTTCCTTAATTGGAGTGGTACTGGTTTTCCTCCGCTAATTTTTTAAGGTATTTGCCATATTCGCTTTTCCCCAAATTCTCAGCCGCCTCACCTACCTCATCATTGGTTATCCACCCGTTGCTATAGGCAATTTCCTCCAAGCAGGCTACCTTTTGTCCCTGCCGTTTTTCAATCGTCTCAATATAGTGCGATGCGTCAGCAAGACTGTCAAAAGTCCCTGTGTCTAACCAAGCAAATCCCCTAGGAAGTTTCTCTAAATGCAAACGGTCAGATTCAAGATACATATTGTTCAATGTAGTGATTTCAAGTTCTCCTCGTTTTGACGGCTTTATCGTTTTTGCCTTTGACACTACGTCAGGTGGATAAAAATACAGTCCAACAACAGCATAATTAGATTTTGGCTGCAATGGTTTTTCTTCAATGCTTAAACATTTTCCATTTTTGTCAAATGTCGCAACACCATATCTCTCAGGGTCATTCACATAATAGCCAAATATCTGTGCAATGCCTCTATACCTGTTTATATGATCATATTCAGCAAATGAACATGCCGTTTTCAAAATTGAACTGAAATTACTCCCATGAAATATATTGTCGCCAAGTATAAGACATACTGAATCACCACCAATAAAATTTTCTCCTATGATAAATGCTTCTGCAATCCCTTTCGGCTTATGCTGTATTGCATACTCTAAATGTATACCAAATTGTGAGCCATCACCAAGCAATCGCTTAAAGGATTCATTGTCTTCAGGTGTTGTTATTATCAGGATATCCCTGATTCCTGCAAGCATCAGCACCGACAACGGATAATATATCATCGGTTTGTCATACAGCGGTAACAGTTGTTTGGAAACTGCCTTTGTAATAGGATAAAGCCTTGTGCCGCTTCCTCCTGCCAATATAATACCCTTCATTATTTTTTTACCTTTTGTTCTTTCTTATTTTTCTTGACCTCTTTTTCCATCTCGGACAGAAAATCGTAATATTCTTCCGGTTTGGAAAAATCATATACTGTGTCTCCAATATACCCTTTAGAACAGCTGCCATATACAGTTTCGTCAAAATATTCATCATTGAGCAGCATCTTCATCAATTTATAAAAAACAGGCTCATATGGATCTTTGATAATCGGAAAGGACGCTTCGCACATGGTTTGAATAGCCTCCTGCATTTTGGCCTGTTCCTGTTCGGCCTTTTCTATCTCGTGATAGATTTCAAGAAATTCCTTTTTTGTCAATCTCATTATTTGTCCTTTTGGTTTTCTTTTTCAATTATTTCTTTAATTGCATTTTCAATCGAAAGTTCTCCAGATGCCATCTCCCAATCAAACATTTCTGTTGTTGTTTTAGTGTCCAATAATGAATTCTTCGGGCGGATACTGTTTTTATTGCTTTTAGCACAGTATATCCTCTTGCTGTCGCCAATACATTTCCCCTGTTGCTTTATGGACTGTTCTATATAACAAGCAAACAAATATCTATCGGCACATTTATCGTCGCAAAAATGATAAATGCCTGTCTTTGACAAGTATCTGTTCCTTGCGTTATTGTCTTCAATAATATGATAGATAAACTCAGTCAAGTTTCTTGCATTGGTCGGACAACCTACTTCGTCGTCAACAACATTAAGTCTCTCTTCTCCATTTACAATTTTGTCGTATATCTTATAAACGAAATTGTTTTTTGACAATGCGCTATAGAGCCATGATACCCTGAATATAAGGTATCCGCCTCCTGTCTTTTCCAAAAATTCCTCTCCTGCCAATTTTGACTTGCCGTAATTTGACAATGGATTTGTTTTGTCTGTCGGCTTGTATGGCTGCCTTTTCTCCCCATCAAACACAAAATCTGTTGAAATATGTATAAGTACGCAGCCGTTCTGTTTGGCAGCAACGCTAAGATTTTGAACGCCTATGGCATTGATGCGATATGCTTCTTCCCGCCCTTTGTCCGTTTCTGCCTCATTAACATTAGTATATGCGGCACAATTGACAATAACATTTATGTAATGTTTGCTGATATAGTCCTTAACCGCTTCGGATTTTGTGATATCCAAATCATCATGTCCTGCAAATATATAATAATTTTTGTCTGCCGTAGTATGATCGGCAAAGCCGTTGCCATTTTCTTTGACAATACGCTGCAGTTCTTTTCCTAACTGCCCGTTCGCCCCCGTTACAAGAATGTTCATGCTTTTTTTCTTAAAAATACAAAAATAAAGCAAAATTTGCGGCGTTTTTATGATATTTTCGTCGCAAATTTCAAAACCTAAACTCTCGTGCAGTCGAATATCGTCAGTTTGGCATCATCTGGCAACGGACTTACAAATCTTTCGTAAAAGTTCTTGACCCATTCAAACTGAGGACCGCTCAATTCCACCCATCCGTTCTCATCAAGATATGCATGGCACCAAAATGAAGTCATTGAATTAACGTAATCCATCTTGTCTCTGAAACCTTTAAGATAAGCCACCCTGTTCTTCATATTGTTATATACAATTTCCTCATCCTTGTCCAAGGGCTCTCTCCCTTCTATTACGGTTTCCCACACCACACTATAGGTACGGGTATCCCAATGATGCATCTTTTCCCAATCAATATTTCCCTTTACTGCGGAATATGTCTCCATTCCGCTGTTTGTAATAAATGGATATGAAAAGATACCGTTCTTGTTATAGCCGTCAAATTTGGCATCCGTATTGTCTGTCGTATATGCGTCGCCTGTTTCAGGATCCAGTTCATATTTTTCCGTCAAGTCAAGATAGTAATCAATATCTGACAGATCTTTATAGTAATCATATTCCGCCTGTGCCATCCGTTTAGTACCTTCATCTCTATCAGGGGAATCAATAACATACTTTAAGATTTTTAATTTGTTCTTATGATAGACATCGGCCTCCTCAAACTTATACACGACATGTCTATTTACTTTGTTTCGGCTATCATATTTAGCCATCAACTCCTCGGGATTATCTCCCACAACAAGTACATTAAAATGCTGAAACGGGTCCATAATTAATAAAAACGAATTACTGCGCCCCAAAACAGAGCCATTATTACTATTAGCCACAATTTCAGTTTAGACCTGAATTTGTCGTCTTTCTTGTCGTCTTCCGAAACTGTATATGGGTTTACTTTTGCATTTATAAAATCCGCGAGCCACTGATTTACCCACAAAAACGTGGCTGCAATTGCAACTGTTAAACTAAAAAACATTATAAAAGTCTTTTTTTGTAAAAATACCAATTTTCAGGGACATTTATTATTGCAACGCCATAATTTAACGTAGGAACCTCATATGTCTTTCTTGTCATTATTTCGTCGCCTCCATTTTTTATCAGGCAGCACCTGTAATCCTTATTCTCAGGACTGCGGGACTCTGCAACTAAAAATTCTGTATCGGTAAAATATGCCTCAGGTAACCTCCACCGCCCGTCTCTTCCTAAATATTGAAAGCCATAAAGCGGCAACCCTGCATTGCATTTCACCAACGTCTTCCCGTCACCCATAAACTCCAAACGGCTTGCATTGGAATATTCCCTCTGCGCCTCTCTCATGGCATAATCCTTCAATATGCCATTGTCAGGATTTATAATATCCATTATGGCATCGTCTATCGAATGAAATGCCAAATAATACGCACCTATGATAAAATTAAGCCTATGCGCATCCTCCGTCTCCCTATACCTTTTTGCCTTGTCCAAATAATCATTATATAACAAAAGCCTTTCTTCTATATACTGCCTCCTGTTTATGTATCTGTAGACAGTATAGATATCGCCGTCGAGTCTGACTATCTGCTTTACATTTTTGGCAATTACCGAGTTGTCCAACACGATATTTTTGGAAGCTGTTTTCTCTACAACTCCGTTCCTGTCTATGGCATCAAATGTCACTGTCGAAGTTACCTTTGTCTGCAAAGTCCTTGAAAAAGACAATATTGCCTCTTCATCAGCACTGCTTTGCGTTTTTCCGACACCTGTAGCATATATGTAGACGCTATCATTCTCTAAAAACTCTTGCCCGTAAGCATTTATCGCAGGGAATGTCAGCAATAATATTGCAAATGGATACCGCATTACTGTATCTCCTTAAGAATTTCCTTCCTGTCTTTTTTGGAGATTTCAACTGAAATCCATGTGAAGAATCTCTTTGTCTTCTTGTCGTAGAGTGTTTCCTCCTGCAAATCCTTCGTCTCCCTCCTCAATTCGGCATAAGATGTCTCCACATGCTTCCTTTTATATGTCTTTGCTACATCAATCACCTTGCCGCCCTCATCATATGTGTCGTTCTGCACGTCAATATGGGTTGTCGTGGCATCGACTGCCGTATTGATCTTTTCCGCAAGAATGGCGTAGGCGTTTGTTCTTGCAATGTCCTTCGACATCTGCATGTCCAACGATTCCCCTGTTCCCACAGCCCTATACTTGGTCTCCGTGTCATTACGGTATTCTTTCTTGATTGGATTCTGTACGTCCATTGTTGCAAATTTCATTGTTCCGCATGAAGTCATTGCGAAAAGCATCATAAATGATGCAAAAATTATTCTAAAAGTTTTCATGGTATAAATTTTTTTAAAAGTTTCTACAAATTGATCACCTGCTCCTTGTCCTCATCAATGTCTTCTCCTTTTTCTATATTAAATGTATAGAATCCGAAATCCCCGTTTTCTATATCCACACTGCTGAACGTTTCGTCCTCCACATTCCATACAACGTATCCATGCCCCGAAACGTTTTCCCCGTGGTTCTGCTGTATCAATGAGCCGCAATATACTATAGGAATGCCATTATATGTCAGTTCCTGCCTCTTATGTATATGTCCTGCAATCACGAAATCACAACCGTCAAACATTGATGTCTCCAATCCGTTGTCGCAGATATATCCCGCATCACTCTTGCCTCCGTTGATGTCTCCGTGGAACAAACCTACAATTTTATTTTCAGGATTACTGATCTTATATTCCTCAATGTTTGGCCTCGTGAAATTGTCAAACACTGAATAGAGCGCAAATGTTATGTTCTCATATACGAAACAGTCTGACTGATACCCGAGTTCCTTGTCAAGATAATGCACATTCTTGAATGGCGACACTGAAAAAAGCATTGACAATGGATCCAATCGTTCAAGATTCCGTGACATGTCATGGTTTCCTGCAATCACAAATGTCGGTGCAATATCATCCAACTGTCTGAAAAACCATGCCGCAAGAGCATAGCCTTCTGCCGAAATGTCCAACTTGTTATGGAAAATGTCTCCTGCAATAACAATTGCAGCTCCTCCCTTTTCCTCCTCTGCCGTCTTCCTACAGTCCTCAATGAATTTGGAAAACTGCTCCTGATATTCTTCGATGCGGCGCAAATTCCTGATATGCAAATCCGCACATGCTATAATTTTACTAATCATATCCCAAACATACAAAAATTCTAAAAAATCAAATCCAATTCATCAAACTGCTTTGCCGACTTCAATAGTTTTATGATGCTGAGCTTTCCACCCTTCTCATAGGCATCACCGAAATCCTTGTACTCCTCCATCCTGATATAATGTATCTTGCCCTTCAATCTGCCGTTGTCCAAAAGCATATAAATCCGCTTTGTCTCATTTATGTCGGTATCAGAATCAAGCGCAATATAGATAGGCCCGTTCGCCCTGTTTATGAGTTTCTCATAAAGAACCATGTCCTTTGTCAATTTCTTTCCCAACATCGAAATTGCATTTCCCGTAAAATACAGACAGTCAATCGCACCCTCCACCAATATGATGGTGCTGTCCCAATCAATCAGGGATTCCTGAAACACTATCTTCTTCTTGTCGTTGGTGCAGTTCTTGTACTTTGTCTTCTTTGCGCTCGAAACAGCCCCATTTTCAGCATTTTTCTTGTCAGGCATAAAATCCCTCCCCACCCAATAGTTAAGCTCGCCATAGGCATTAAAACTCGGTATTATGAGGCGATTCCTCAATGAATACTCCTTTTCATCCCATGTGGTATAACCGATATTGTATCTGTCTATTATCTCCTGATTGATCTTTCGTTTTTTCAGGTATTCCACAACTCTCCTGTCGGCACAGTCAGTCAAGTTGATTTTCGTAAATGTGCTCGGAAGTTTCAACAGCGCCACCTCTTCCTCTCCGAAGATTTCATCAAAATTCGGAATGCTGTAAAGGTTTGCGGCCTTGATTGCTGAAAGTTCTTCCTTATATGCAAAATACAGGCTCCTTCCGCCATATCTTTTGATTAGATATGACAGGTTGCCCTTCATACCATCGGTCTCACTGCATTTCCAACAATGGAACTTCAAACCCTTAGTCGGAGACAACAGCACTTCAAGATTGTACTTGTTGTCCTCGACATTTCCGTTATGCTCCTTGCAGCATGGGCAGTTGAACTGATAATTTTCACATTCCTTCGTGTAGCCGTCCTGTTTGCTGCTCCCAAGAAAAACGGTCAGTATCTGATAAATCTTTTCAAACATAACAATAAAAAACCTCGGAATCCAATATTCCGAGGCTAACATACAAATTAAATTTTAAAATTCCTAATATGTGCCGCAATCGATACCGTTGTCATATGTAACCAACTTGAGTTCCGCTTGTGTTTCACCAATGCACTGATAGCGGAAATAATGATCTTTGGCTACCCTTACAGAGTGCTTGCCCAATGGGTTGATTTTTGACTGTGACAAATCGGCTGCAATCTCAACCACATAGTATCCAGTACCGTCTTTTCCGACTAAATACCTGTCGCCTGCCTTTAAGTCGGCGGGCAATGATTCAACTACATCCAAAACAGGATACAATTCACCTGTTGCAGGCTGTACCGGGCATGTGCCGAAATACTCTACTCGTCTTCCGTCAGTTTCTTTTACCGTATAGCGTGTCCAAAAATCTGCTTTTTTATTTTTGACTATACTGTCATACTCAGCCCTTGAGCCTCTCCAAAATTTAACTATTTTATCTGCCATGATTTAAAATCTTCTTTTTATTATAAATACAAAAGAGTGGCTAAAAAGCCACTCTTTATAAATATACATCCTTTTTAGGAATTATTCTGCGTCGTCGCCTGAGTAGTACATCACACCATAGAGAGCGCCATCTGTGCCATGCTCAAGAGCAACATGCCCATTAGCTTGTGCGGTCTCTTTTGCCTCAAGATTTACTGACAATTTATGATCAGCACCCTCTTTAATAGTCGTTCCGTCAGCTTTTACTACTACACCCAACTTAGTGTAAATGTCAGCGAGAACAGTATCAACCTTGGCTGTTTCTGCCTGCTCGCCTACGCCTGCACCAACCTCAATATCGGTAGCCTTGATAACAACTGCTGTACCTGCTACTCCATTTACTGACTGTACGGCTGTCTTAGCTTTATTAACTGCCGATGTGAGAGCTTCTGTTGCTCCAACAGTTACCTTGTTGTTAGTAGCAGTTGCACTAACATATGTATCACCTGTAGCAGTTACATTCTTGCTTGAAACCTTTCCGTCAACATAAGCCTTAACATCGGAAGCCTCTGCAAGACCCTTTGCGTCTGCACTTGAAGTCTCAACATCCTGTACTTTCTCACTAAGAGTGATAGCACGTCCTGCTGCATCTACAGAACCCTTAACATAAGTTCCATTAGTAACACTGACCTTTACTGCATCAGCGGCATCCTTAATAGCCTTGTTGATTGCAGCTTCATTTGACGCTAATGTATAAACAGTTCCCTTACCTTCGGTTGTTGCTGAAGTTACGCCAAGATATGCATCGTTGTCTTTAACCTCAAGAGTTACGGCACCTGCCTCAAGAGCATCCTTAATCTTCTTATCAACAGAGCCTACAACGGTATCACCACCATTTAACGTAGCTATAGCATCAGCATTAGTCTGCTCCGCCTTTGTCGCTCTGGCTGTCTCAGTAGCAATCGCACTCTTGTTGTTAGCGATATCTTTGTACAATCCTGTAGCGCCGGTTCCCCCTACGGCTGCAGAACCAACCTTACTTTCGAGGGTAGCAACTCTGTCTGTGACACCATTTACTAAGTCTACGGTAGCGATTTTAGTGGTATCTACTGAGAACGCATGATCTTCGAGTTTCAAGCCACCATCAGCCTTCGCGGTATAAACATCAATCAATGAGGTTACATTGATATACATTGGTTGTTTATCACCATCAGTATTCCAAGTAAGCTTGATATATGTTCCTGCATCCTGACCTTCTGGGTTTGTAACAAGTTCAGCGTCGGTAAGCATGCCATCCTTGATGAAGTCTTTACAGTCGATAGATGATACTGCATTAGCCTTTGTCTTGTCCTTACCGTAAAGATAAATTTTCTTGTCAGCAGCATCGTAAGCGATAGACACATCTGCACTGACAAGTTTATCTACAAGAGAGAGGAACTTGTCATCTGCCTTTACGCCTGTTACAGTTGCGGCTGGAATCTCAACCTCTGCCTTAAGACCAGTAGCTGACTGACTAAGTTTAACGTTGCCCTGTACAGGATCAAGAACGAGAGATACCTTCGGAGCAGTTGCGGTAGTAGAGTCTACATTGATTGCATTTTCGCCTGATACAGTAGCAACCTTTGCGTCTGCGGCTTTCTGCGCGTTGTCTGCTGCTGTTTTAGCTTTTGCTGCTGCATCCTTAGCCTCTTCAACACCTTTCTTGGCGCCTTTGATTGTATCTGCTGTAGATGCATCGCCTGCGGTTCCAATAATATCAATCTTGGCTGTGTCCGTGTATCCTTTAGCATCTGAAAGAGCTTTCTTGATAGAACCCTCACCTTCACCATTGATTATTTCAATAGCGGTTGTGTTTGCTGCTACCTTCTTTCCGAGTTCAGTAGCTGCACTGTTGACCTTTCCTATTTCGGTTGCGACGTAATCTTTGACATACTGTGCAATAGTTTTATTGTCAAGTTCGCCATACTTTGCAATTACATCTGCGCCGGTTCCATATTTTTTACCGTTAAGCTGCATATAGCCATCGGTCATGTTCTCATTTGTTCGTACAAAATAAAGTATGCTCTTATCTTTAGTAAAATCCGCACTTTCAAAAGTTGCTTTTTTTACCAACTGAATACCTTTAAATGCTAGTTGTGCCATAAATTTTAAATGTTTTTAAATAATATTATTGTTATTTTATTTATATTCATAAATATCTTTTCACTTTACACTTCAACGTCGTTTCCTGTTATGGTGTGTACTGTATCAGTCTCAAGTGCTGTCACACGTTTCTCAAGGTCGCCATCCTTTGTCTGAAGTGCTTCGATGTTTTTCTTGATTGTTGAGACATCCCCCTTAAGGGTATTGACATCACCCTGTATGTCGCCGGTTGCGGAAGTAGTACCCAATTTGGATATCTCATTTTCGCCTATTACGATATACGGGCCCGCCGTATATGTTGTGGATTCGGTACCGTCTCCTCCTTCGACGGTCTCCTCTGTAGTCACATAGATAATCTGTCCCAAATTGCCTGCACTTGCAACTTTTTTAGCCTCAGTGTAGGTTGTTGCGGTTACCGATCCCTCATTGCCGATTTTTTTCCAATTCTCAAGCGCTGTCGCGTTGTCTGACACAAGGACGTATATGCTGCTGTCTTCCATACAGACAACTGCCATACCCTTATATGCAGGAATTTCAGAAGTCCAGCATGAAGTAAGGTCCTGTTTTGTACTGACCCTCATTCTCGAATCGATAGGACCCTTTGCACCTATATTAAAATTTGAGCCGAAATTAATTGCTCCTAATATTAAAGCCATATGTAATATTGTTTTTAAAATTTTATTTATGCATTAAGCCCTTTATCCAATGTGATCTCATAATCAGATACGCCATTTTCAACTGTAAGGTAATGATATGTCACTGCGTTACCCTGTATAGTTTTTGAGATGTCGCCTGCATTTTTATTATGTGTTGCAGCAAACTCATAATATTTACCGTCAAGGGATTTTACCTTGAATGAAGATATTGTCCATCCGTCCGGATAAGCAAATCGGAAATCATTACCTCCTGCATTATGGGCCGCCACAGAAATTCTAAATGTAGCGCTTGTCTGTAATGCGAGTTTTTCATTAGGCTCCTTACCGAGAGACTTCGTATTTGCAAAGCAAGGATAAACACCTGTCCACTCAATAGAAGTACTATTTGTCGCCACTCCGTCTGCCCATGTAGCCTCAGCTCCATCATAAGCTTTGTTCAGGTTTGTGACAGGCTTATTAGTAGGTGCGCTGTAGTTTGCTGATGCGGAAATGGTAACCTTGTTTGTACCCTTGACTGTCGTTGCTGTACCCTGTGCTATACTTGCTGCATCAGTCTGAGCCTCATAACCTTCTGCGCCATTAACGAGTTTGGAACTCATCTTTTCGCCGCTCCATGTGAATACTGCCACCGGCTGAGATGGAGATGTCCATCCATTGTTGTTGAACTTACCTGAAGTCTTGCTGATTGTTGCTGTTCCGACATTAACGACCTCACCGATTTCATGCAAACCTGAAACAGAGCCATCCTTGATAATTCCAATAGTTGGTTTGGTTGCTGCTGACGGATTTATCTCTTTTGACAACATCTGTTTCAAAATCTCCGTAAGTGAAGTTCCTGCAGGGATTGTGTTGCCGTTCTTAATAAGTCCACAACCATAAGTGTCATTCAAGCCCGCTACGGTAATATCTTCTGCCAAAGACACATTGATGGACTTGTTCTTGTCATTTATCTTTATGTCATTTCCTGCTGTTAAAGTCTTGCCGTCAATACTTGCCGCAAGTTTTTTAACCTCATCCTGTAATTCCGCCTTTGTCGCAGAATTTGTCTCCAAGTCTGTCACTTTACCACTGATACCGTCTACAGTTGTATTCAAAGTATCAGTAGCTGCCTTTGCTGCATCGGCTGCATCTTTGGCTGAAGTAGCTGTTGTGCTTGCTGCATCAGCAGTTTCTTTGGCAGTATTCGCCGTACTTACTGCTCCTTCTGCGGTCGTTTTAGCCTCGCTTGCTGCAGTCTTGGCGGCTTCAGCGTTTTCTTTAGCCGTGTTTGCTGTCAATGTTGCTGCATCGGCAGTTTCTTTGGCAGTATTCGCCGTACTTACTGCTCCTTCTGCAGTGGTTTTTGCCTCCCCTGCTACCTTATTAGCTCCATTTGCAGTTGCCTCTGCTGCCACAATAGCCTTAGAAAGGGCCTTTAATGCCTCAGAAACATTTGTAATTGTTTCACCTGACAATATTGCATCCTCGGCTATTGGAAGATACTTGTTAAAAGTTCCGTCCTCGCCTACCGTCATGCCCAATACAGATACAATGGAGTTTAGTTTATTTACTAACTCCTCATTGCTGTTATTTATCTCAGCATATTTTCTATTACCGAAATAAATCGCAGATGACTTTACAACGTCACTGTCGGCACTTTTCTCACGCACAAGCCACATATAATTCAGCCTTTCAGCTTCTACCACTGAATTATATTGTTCTAATGTTACTTGTTTAAAACCTTTAAAAAAATTTGCCATTTGTAAAAATGTTTATTATCTTTTATAAATAGTATTTGCTATTTTTGAAAAACTACTATTGTATGCTTTCCATATCTTCGCCTTCCACAGTTACCGATGGCGCTGCTGATGAACTGCCGTTGCATCGTTCCCATGTAACGGTATTTGCTGTTGCATCTACTGCAGTTATCCAATATTTAGTTGGTTTCCCTTCATTTTGCTCATCTGCAATAACGATAACTTCAAGCCCAATTGTGAATTTGGTAAATGGCACTCCCAATCCTGTTGTAAAAGTGACTAAATTATCCAATGCTTCGTGAGTCTGCACAGGGAAAATTTCCTTAATCTTCCATGCGGCATTTCGTGTAGAGCCTGAAAGAAAAAATTTCATCGGGTATGAACCGCCGTCGCCTTTATTAATGACAACCTTTTCCATGCCGACATATCTTGCCCTTGTTGCTACACCTGTCACCCCGGCATATGTATCTACAGGTTCTGTAGCCGCATCAATGGAATGACCCTCAATGCTTATAAACTGTTTTGCTAATTCTATTATCTCAGCCATGTTTTTTAGTTTAAAATAAATTTATATAAGAAAGTCGTGTCTTTTTCTGCCGGTGAATAACCGTTAGGGAATCCCTTCTTTTCAGGATGGTTAGCTAAAACGTTGTATATAACTCCATCTTTCTCTATTGTATGGTCTACAGTAAATATCTTGGTTTCATTATCATCCTTTCCGTCAATGACTTTCACTAAAGTCTTGTCTGTCGGATATACTAATGTTAATGAGTTTCGGTTTGCGTCATGGAACTTGTTCATCCAATCCATTGCGGCATTTGCCTCATTATCATCCTCAGAATTCAAGTATATATCGTTATATTTAGCGAATTCATCGTTCTTCGGAATCACAAACGTTGCCATTGTTCCCGGAGTATACTCTTGGAAATCTACCATGTTATCAAATGTCAATGCAGATAAGTTTTCTGTAAGAACTTTTCCGTAATAGCATTTGGCTGCAGTCTTTTCCTTATAGCTTCCCTCGATAACCACATCTTCCGCAGGCATAGTTGCAGGAACTGCCGAATCCCAAGAGAACGTAAATCCTTCCTTCTCAGGCACCAATGCCATAGCCTGTGATGCATAGTCAGCAAGTGCCGCTCCATATTCCACGGTATATGTCTTCACCACATCAGTGCCGTTCTTGAATGTCAATGAATAAGAATTGATTGCAAACTCGGCCTCGATGGTGACATTATGTGCCGGCATAGTCTCAGGAATACCTACCCATTGTTTAAATGTATAGCCCGTCTTGGTTGGCTCGTCCGTCGGTACTGTTATTGCAGCGCCGTATGCAACCTTCTTGGTTTCATACTCTGTTCCATCCACATTAAATATTACGTCATATTCATTAACGACGCTTGTTGCGTGTATTTCGATGTCCTCGTCAGGCATCAACATATCAGCAGGCAAACCTACCCACGCACTGATTGTATAGCCTTCCTTCGTATAGTTGTATTCCGCAATTGTTGCATGATAGTTGTATACCTGTTCATGAACTTTTACATCATCAACAAAATAGGTGACCTTATGCACGTTAATCTGATATTTTGCCACAATGGTGATGTCCTTGTCAGGCACATTTGTATAACCCTCGGCTGAAGTGTATTCCACGAATGTATAGCCCTCTTTGACAGGAGATTCTATTGTTGCAATTTCTGTATTGTAATCTACGCTGACAGTCTTGAGAAGTGTTCCTTCCTCATCATTGATTGTGACGGTGTATTGCTTGATTGTGAACTGTGCTGTGAATGTCTTGTCTGCATTAGGGAATCTTTCAGGAACTTCATCGTCCCATTTTGTGAACTCATAGCCCGTCTTTGTCGGATTGTCGAATTTCTCGATAGGCGTATTGAATTTTCCTGTAAGTTTTTTGTATTCAGCACCGTCTGACATGAATGTCAATGTATGCTCAACGGCTTCATATTTTGCGCTGATGATAACATTCTCGTCAGGCATTGTTGATGGGATGCTCTCCTCATTTACCCATGAGAAATGGTATTCGCCTTCAACATTCGGATATTTCTGCTTGAAGTCATCCATTGTTGCCGCAAGCTCAGTACCATATGCCACATTAAGTATTGTTATTCCCGTATCGGCAGCATCTTTCTCGTTTGCTATCACGAAATTGACCGTGTGCTTGTTGATGTCAAACTGTGACACGAATGTCATATCCTCGGCAGGCATTGTAGTCGGAATTGTTCCCTTGTCCCATCCTGTAAAGGTATAGCCTTCCTTCGTCGGTTCAATAGTCAGATTGACTGCCGTTCCATAGTTTTGTGTTATTGAACTGTAAACGGTTCCCTCTGCATCAACAAATGTCAACGTGTGTTCAACAACTTTCCTAATTGCCCTGATTGTCAAATTGCTGTCAGGCATGTTTGTTGTTTCATGCTCGGTTCCATCCCATGAGAATACATATTTTCCCTCAGCGGTTTTATGCTCCTCTGCAAATGTTGTTGTCTTTGTAGTGATTTCTGCGTTATATTCAACATTTTCAAATGTAACCCCAGTAAAATCAGGATTTTCATCGTCCTGCAATGAATATATGAGGTTCCATTTGTGTATTTCATACAATGCCTTCAATATTACATCGCTGTCAGGCATCCTGTTATTTTCAGGTTTGTTGTCCCATCCTGTAAAATCATAGCCTACACGCGCAGGGCCATCTGCCTCATAGACAATAACAGCATCATATTTTACCGAAGCGGTCTTCCACGCCTGTCCGTCATATGTCTGATAAGTCAATGTATATGTTCTAGGCTCGTATTTCGGTGTAGCCTCTACATCTCCGTCAGGAATGAAATTCAAAACGTCAGGTACCTCATTGCCATCCGCCATGAACCATCCTTGGAAATCATGCCCTTTCTTTTCAGATGCATTAGGCTTTTTGATTTCACTCTGATAGAAACACTCAACTCTGATGTCTCCTGTAGTCTCGTCCTTGAATACTATATAATAAGGTATTGCTTCGTATGTACCCTCTAAGGTTGTATCCTTTTCGGGCATTGTTTCGGGTTCTGCAGGTACCCATCCTTTGAATAGATAGCCTGTTTTTGCCTCAGGCTCGAATTTTTCAATCTTCGAACCTACCTTAATTTTCAGCTCGTGAACCGTCTTTCCGTCTATCTTGTATGTGAGGACAAACAGACCGTCCGCAATACTGCTTACCGCTGTATATTTATAAACCTCGTCAGTTGTTGCAATCTCAATCTTTCCTATTGTAGCATATTGTGTGTCAAGAACAACTCCATCAACAGACGCTTCACTTGCGCCTGCGGGAATTGTTGCTGTAACGCTCTGCCCATCAATGGTGAATGATACGATGACAGGAACCGTTGTCGCATATGCAGCCTTTACTTTCACTACATATTTGTTGTCCGTATTCTTTTCTGCGGAGATCGTGATTGGGTTGTTCGTTTTGGTTCCTCCCGTATTAGAACCTCCTCCTCCACAACAGCATTGTGTTACAGATTTGATAGCGTCTTCAACGCTCATGCCACAAAGATCTGTGTAAAGTCCGAAGTCATAATAGCGCTCGTCTAAGCCGCAGGAATCCATAGTCTTCCCTTCCTTTAAGGCTTTCAGTAATATATCTCTATAATCACTCATGATTTCATTAATTAACTTTCTCTATAAATAGAAACCATCCATCTAAAAAGAAAAAATAAATGCCCAAATAATTTTTGAACATTTATTCTTCTGCTAAAAATCTTCTTGCCCGATTTTCAGCTGCCATATTGTTGTTGACGGTATCATCTGTTTCAGATATGGCATGATATCCTCATTGATGTATTTTTTGTAACTCTTCATCACATCTTCGTTGCCGTCAAATTTCTCCGTATTGAAACGGATTACCATTCTCTTCGTGTTCATTACCGAATATGAGGCCATCTCTCTTGACGAAACTTCACCTGTCTCATAATCGAAAGGTTCCAATTCGGAGGATAAGAACATAGTCCCGTCCTCATATTTTCCCTTGCCTACGTTTGTTTCACCTTCGGTACAGTTGTTGCATACAAGCCTGACCTTGCCTTCTCTTTTTTCATTAGGCTTGAAATACCAACATTTCGCATTGTCCTTTATCAGTTTTTCCGCCCCATCAAAACCTGCCTGCAAAATAATGTCCTCCAAATGGTCTTCTTCGCATCTGTATGCCCCGTCATTGAAGTTGTCGTTTTCAATGCTGTATTTGAACAACTGTTTGAATATTTCATAATATCCTGAGCCGTCGTCATAGTTTCCGAAACCGACATGCGGATTATTACCTTTTATCTCATCCACAATACTTTCAAGATACAAAACTTTGATACCGTTTCCCTGTCCCGCATTTATGTTCTCAATAGAAATGTTCTCCCATCCTTTTTCGATGTTTCCTACCTCGTCTTCGTTTATGCAAATAAAGTAATTTGAAACACTATCAGGGTTGTCTGAAGCCTCTTTGTAGTTACTGATGTCAGCAACGTAATAGATATCCCCGTTCCTTACCTTGTCGGCAAGGATACTCTCCAATGCTTCAATACTTGTCGCATAATTTAGATATTTTTCCGTTTCTTCAAAGATGCCGTTCGTCAATGTTACGGTACCGTTCTCGGTTTCAACTTCCTTTTCATATTTTTTGCCCCATCCGCCGTACATCTGAAAATATGGATTGCCGTCTATTGCGGAATTTGTAAAAAACCAAGGAATCAGATATTTCTTGTCCTTATAATAGACTATTTTTACAGGCAAACCCTCCAATGTATCCTCATAATATCCGTCTGTTGATTGAGGATAAGATATCTTGAGCATATTGTATTCCTCAATTGGAAAGCTCTCTTCTGCGGGCACGACAAAACTGCTATTTGCGTTAGGCTTCAAAACTGCCACGTATTCAGTTATTGAGTAGTCCCCGTTTCCTTTTCCGTGGTCTTCTGATTCCAAGCCGAATAATGACAGCAGTTCCTCGATGCCTCTTCGTGTCCCCTTCTTGGAGAGAATTGACTTGGAGTTTAATTTCAGGCTCACCAAAAATTGCCTTTGTGCATCTGCCTTTGAAAAAGATTGACTCAGCCCGTCAAAATCAAGTTTCCCTGTCTCTCTGTTCTCCAATGCCGAAACAGGGTCGCTAGTATCCCATCCTGACTTTTCGTTCATGTCATAAAGGAAGTAGTCCGGAACATTATTGTCTCCGCTATAGGTGATTGTATTTCTGTTCTTCAGTGAATCTATCGTAAATTTGAAGCCGTCGAAAAAATGACCGTATGAATGGAGCAGGGCTTCAATTCTCGATATGCCTTCATTGTATGCATCGCTGTCGATATTGTCTTCGACAAATGTACCATCCATGTTCTTGATAGCATCATGCGTCATTGACCTCCAGATGTTGTCCGTATAATATTCATCATAGAAGGCTGCTATATCAAGAATTTCCGAAAGATATTTGCTGTAACGGCTTGACTCTATGTCAAGGTTCCAACCGCCCATTGTAGTCGGCCATGAAAGTTTTTTCTGATATGTGATTATCTTGCCTGTGTCCTCATCCTCATGCGGATAGTCCAATGTTGCGGTATATAATGGGTTTGTGTTGAAATTGATAAGGATTTTTTCAATATCAGTATATTCATTGACCAATTCTGTTATAAAATCCTGTTTCGGCCTGATATGATAGCCTTGGTAATCCTTTTCAGTTACCAATATCCTATTGCCGTTATAATATATTTCCTTAATTTGAAACTCACCCAAAATTGTTACTGTGTTGATAATGTCACCATGCTTCAGACATTTCAAGTTGATACCTTCAGTATGATGCTCTACGCTCCACTTGACATCGCCTACGGTGTTTCCTGAGTTGCCTTTCACTTCAAAAAACGTGCTGCCGTCGGCAAAACTTTTCAATGGTTCATCTTTCCCTGAATCTGAAATTATGTCAATTCCGAACGGATTCTCCACAAGGCATTTTCCATTTAAAATTTCGTCCTCATCGTCTTGGATTGCCTGCCGCACATATAGTTCTGCCGGAAACTTCTTGATAATTGAGGTTATTGTATTTTTTATTGTCTCCACGCAACTCCCGTAATATGCAAAAGACAGAAGCGACGTGGTGTTAGGATTGGCCTTGATGTTATTGGAGTCCTGTATGCTATCCCCTTGCGAAATTTTCTCCAAATCCTTTAATGTCCAAAGCGTCTCCCCGTTCTCATTTTTAGCCCAATTGCCAAAATTATGCTTGCGGGTAGTGTTATATTTGTCACCTGCAAGCATCTTAAAGTTACCGTCTCCATATGGGAAGGTTTTTCCCGGCCATCCGCCAAGAGAGTTGAGCGTCATATAGTCCCTCTCGAAGATAGTCCCGTCATTAGTCCTTTGATGGCGTTTTTCTTTTATTGTAAAATAACTTTTCGTTTTTTTTAATTCTTCCATTGTTATTCGGGATTAACGATAGACTTATAATCAAGACTGTTCTCGGTTGTTTCTTCCTTAACTTTTATCTCATACATCGCCTTTCCGAGCTTATTCTTGGATGTATAATAACTGAATTGGCTGAATGGTTCATGTGCTTTATTGAATGTTGTGATTGTCGCATGCTCCAAATCACGTATCTGATCGCCGTTCAGCATCGTCGCAATTGTTTCGGCATCATTTTCAACCATCTCCACTTCAATGCACATAGGGTTGAATTTTGTGTTTATCAGTGCGATTTCCTGCCCCACTGCCCCTATATTCGGCAACGTGTTGTTGTTGAACGATAAGGATGTGCTTGGCGTAACAGTGCAGAACATCAATGAGGCTGCATCATTAAACCTGTATCTTACGCCGTTTTGTGTCGTATCATTAAATACCTGAGCAACAGGCTCGCACCGGTTGTTTGACGTTATTATTCTAAAATCATCCTCCCTATCTCCGCTTTCATTGAAATATTCAATCCTATAGCCTACAAGTGAGCCGTTAGACATACCTTTTGTATCAAGAACAATGCCTCTGACATCAGGATATGCCGCAAGCGTACTTACATGCAAAATTGTTGTCCTAATTTCTTTTGGCTTGATATAAATGGTGTATATACCGACATTGCCAAATACATCCAACGGCAAACGCAAATCAAACATTCCCGGCAGCACTTCTGCATTGCCGTTGTCTGTTTTACCGCTCGTATTCATCAACAATTTACTGTCCAATTTCTTAAACGTACTATATTCAGCAGAATCTTCGGCCCTTGAGGGGCGGTAGCTGTAGTAGATATCTACGTCGTCGGATGTTATATTTGCAGGGCGCTTTGTCCCGTATACGTTATTCATAGCCTTTTAAATGTCAAAATAATTATTTCTGTATTTTTCCAAATCTCTTATAGATTTAACTTCTCCGAGAATATTCATCCTTTCAAACAATGCACAGGAGCCCCTGTCTATATCTGTATCTACATTTGTTTTTATATCTTGTGAACCGATTGGGGAAATTTTAATGAAAAAATTTAATTTGTCCCTTTCTTCTTTGCTAATCTTCTCTTTATCCACCACGTATGAAATGGCGGCAAAATTAACATTACGTTCTTCTTTTGCCAAATCGGAATTATTGTTGGAAACTGTCTGTGTCTCCCCTGTCTCTATATAAAAGTATTTGATGCCAGTTGTTGTTGCAGTTGTTGTTGCAGCATATGTTTCTTCATACTTTATTGCGCTGTCCCAATTAATGCCGTCTTTGTTTTCGCATTCGTCGTATAGAGAATATTTGAACATAACTGAAGTTATGTCATCCCCGCAATTCTTAAAGATTTCGCCAAACGTATACGCGGTAGCTGCTTCACTGTCTGTCACCTTTTGTGCATTGAACCATATTTCTTCGAGTCTTGCCGCTCCGTCTCCGACATTGACTTCCCTTTTGATGTACGGAAAATAAAATTTCCCGTTTTCCTCATAAAACGGGCATTCGGTTACGATTCGTCTTCCGCTTGCATCGTTTTCTTCAATGAAGTATTTTTTCTTGGACAAGAACATTGTTGAACGCTGTTCGCTAATGCCCGTTATGGTCACTTTTTCAGAACTTGCAACCACCTGTGCCACCGTTTCCCATCCCGAATTTTCATCTGCAGGTGTTTCAAACGTGCCGTCGGTCTTGATGTTTATATCAATATCTGTTTTGGCGCAATAAATGTTTTTACAGTATATCACATACTGCCCTACCATATATTTTTTACCTCCTGCCCATTCCGGTATTGCATATTCAATCCTGCCTTGATCATTTATTTCGGATGACAGGTAAACGGAAACATTAGCATACGGTTTTGTTTTTTTTATATTCTTGCCGCCGAAACAATTTTTACAGAAACTGCTGACAGCATTTATGTCATTGCAACGAGTTTCTTCTCTTGAGAATTTGACTTTCAAATATTCTGCATTGCTGTAAATTACGACCCTGTTGCCGTTAAAGCCTTCACCTATCGCATCTACTGATGCATAGATAGGATAGTCTGTTTCTTTAGTGACGTTCCCTTCTTCCCTCCATTTCCCGTTTACGCATTTTTTGTAAATCTTAGCATTTTCCTCATAGTCAATGCATAAGTAATAATAATCGCAAAAAGTCCTATAGCGCAATATATGCGCGTCTGAAACTGTCGGCAATATTGCCCTTAAGCTTTCATCGGTCACTTCAATGTCATACGCATACTTTATGGTATCATCGGGCGTTCCTGCAGTAAAATAAGGATATGGCTTGCTGATAGCCGTCTCTTGTCCGTCATGGCTATTAACTACCCTGCATCTGAAAGGCTCTATTGTTATTCTCTTGTATATGCTTTCCATGAATTATAAAAAAAGACCTAAGCATCGTCGTTGGGCGTGAAGTCTCCCTCAGAAAACGGCATAAACCACGTAACTCGCGCTGCCTAGGTCTATAATAAATATATTTTTAGTGCTGTTTTTGTCAATAACCACGCAGCCAGAACCAATGCATAAGTGCTTTTTCTTCGTCCGTCAAGTCAGGGTCTTTGTAGGACTTGCCCCTGCTGTAAACTGCGTTGTCTGTTATTGCGCTTATGTCAATTGGTTCTTCGACATAATTGCCTGCATCAAGGTAATATCTTGCTTTGGTAAACTTGGCAAGTGTCTTTTTATACGTCATTTCTTCCTTGTTTGGATTGATTTTTATATCCATATAGCGCACCAATCTATCACAGCCGGAGAAAATACAGTACCAATATCGTTTTTTCTTATCATTCAGTCTTCCTATATCAACGGTCAAATCTGTGCCCAAGCCTGTAAGGTCATCCAAATTATAGCATCTGGAAAATGCAAAACGGCCAATTATCGAACCTGATGGTATGACAAGTTTTGATATTGCTGTTCTTCCGAACGCGCCTCTCTTAATTGTTATAGGGTGATTTGGGAAATTTATCTCCGATAGTACGGTAGAACCCTGAAATGCAGAGTCGCCTATTTCCCTTAATTCCGTACAGTGGCTTAAATCAAGTTTTCTTAGGCGTATGGACGAGGCAAATGCCAACTTGCCTATTTTTACACAGCCTTTTCCGATATGAATCTCATTCAGGCTACTATATGTTGAAACCGTTGAGCCTATTACCGCGATGTTGTCATTAAAGTACAATTCGGTAAGGCCCTTTACAGTTTCAAATGCTCCATTGGCTATAGTATCTCCGCTGAGTTCATACACGATATCATAAGTTGAAGCTGCCGTAAAATTAAATCTATTGCATTTCTTGACTATTTTTCCATTGATGCTCATTGTCGTTACCGTCTTCAAAAAAGCCTTTGAACAAAGCTGCCTTTCACCTGTTTCCCTGATGGATAATGTTGTCTTGGCAAAATTGCCCTCCGTTTGGTTGTATTCCAATTTGGTAGCCTCCAAGTCTCCGTTTCCTCTTGCTGTATATTCCGATACAGCATATGGATTCAGTCTCGGTTCGAACATATTGAATACAAGTTTGCTTCCGTCCTGCATTTTAGGCGCATACCATCTGTAGATGTCATTCTCTTCGTCATGATCAATCATAATTGGTATATACAGGTCCTCTCCATACTTGCTCATGTCAATTTCTCCCTTCCCGTTGACTTCAGTATAATAATTAATAGGAAAATCTTTTGACACGGGGCTAATTGCCTCCCCTTCTTTCGAAATAGGCATTATAAAAGGAACTGTAGTGCCGTATTTTGCATGATTGAATTCCACCTTCATATATATCGGTTTCCCTTCTTGAATAGCGCCCTTGAACAGATATAGATAAAATCCCTCGGATGAACCTGACGAACTATATTTGCTGAATGCATTGAAGGTTGCATCAAGCCTCAGTCCGCTTTTTTCGCTCCATTGATACTTTGTGTATTCTCCATCAGACAGCTTGACTGAAACCGCCTTTGAATATCTGCTGAACAGCCTGTTGCTGTCCAAAAAAATTGTATTGTAAAACAACAGGTTTTGATTGCCCCTGAATGGCGTATCATAGAATGACAGCCTTATGAAAGATTGCTGAAGCGCCATTGACTGATAATTCACATCACTGTCATCAAAGCCTAAACAGCTGACCAGATCTGAATCCGAATCGCCCAAATATTCACTCTTGTCTCCATTTTTTACGTGGGAAAGCGAATTATTGACCGAATTATACACGTAATTGTTCCAATAGCCGTCTTCTTTGATTTTCCACCCGTTTTCAGTATCCCTTTCCCTGAAATGAAGATTGAATTCTATCTCTGTCGCAGGGTAAAGTTTACTGTCGTCTTTTTTTCTGAAGTATGGCACAAATTGGTACCTTTCATAATCAATGATGCCGTTGATGTTTTCTTCTGCAATTATATCAGCATAATTGTCTACTTCCTCGTCTCTGTTCATCTTTAATGAGAAATTCTGTCCCATCGGCAGCGACAACTTGATATCATTATCTGTATAATATGCAAAAGTGCCTTTTTTTAGGCTTGTTTTGCCTGTTTCATAGTCATAATGTATAAACCTTTCATCATGGCAAAAAAAGTACGGTACCGTGCTTAAATCCTTGTCTGTAACGGCAATCAGGGTGTTGGGGTTTTCAGTCCCGTCATAATTTACAGGCACAAACACATCTATTGCCTCAGCTGTCAATGGGTTTTCTATGAAATACCTTGTATTCTTCCATATTCCACAAGAATATTTGCCGTCGAACACATTTACCGGGCTATCTTTGGTGAAAAGGAAATAGCATCCGTCTTTTATATTGTCGGTAACGTCTTGATTGAGGCCCGCAATGATTGTGTCACCATTACATCTTTTAGAACCGTATCTTACTGAGTCTTGGCCATTGATTATATAGCCCTTGACATCAATATCGTCCCTGTTGGCATTAAGAAAATGCTCGGAGGGGAATTCCAATATAAACCCATCTATGGTTCCTGCGGAATCCGTAGGATCTTCATTTATCTTTACTTTTTTTATGGATTTCGGGAACAAAATACGTTTCGGGAAGGCTTTTATTTTAATTTTTTCTTCGCCGTTTTTTTCTGACAGTTCCGCATCCATATTTTCGGCATAATAAATGCTCTTCCCGTCTTCCCTCACTAATCCAATAGTCTTGTATCCCTGAATACCTTTTAAGCTTTCAACTTGGAACATGATATCTTCGCCTGATGCCTCCACGCCTTTAAAGTTAAAAGTGAAAACATTAGGCTTTCTGTTGTTTCTTATATTTATCGTCTTGTTTAGCATTGCTGTGTCGTGTTTTCAGTAACGTATTCTATTGTCTTGTAGTCGTAGGAACTTCCTCCTATATTCATGTCCTCCATATGCTGAGGCAGGCCAATCTTGCCTATATTATTGAGCCCATAAAATCCAAACGGATCCTGCCTCCTCAGATACAGGTTCAAGTTGCGATGTATATAAATCGCCCCATTGGTGAAAATGGAATCATACAGACTGCTGTTTGTGTTCAGCTCCTTTGTTGAAAGCATGGCTCTCCATAAATATCGCCCCGTCCCATCATTCAGGTCGTAAGCCCCTTGCGGCTTTAGCGGATTGATACGGAAAAAACTCACCGTCAAAATCTGCTGTGGAAATGTATCGGTATCATTCTTTAACCGGAATATAACTGCGTTTTTCTCCCCCACTTCTTCTACGACGCATTCATGCGGTTTGCCGTCATATAAGGCAAGAACCGTATCACCTTTTACTATACCGTAGTTCCTTGACAGCCTGCCACCCATTGTATGGTCGTCTATCCGCTCTGAACCGCTTAAGAAAATTAATTTTATGTCATTCCCTTGCTGTACCGTTGTTGAAAATTCCTTCAATTTCAACTGATAATGCGGATTGTAATAATATCCCTCGGGTGCGACATTCGCAGGGTAGGTGTTTCCTGATGTACCGTCAATTGTATTGTATATCTTCTTCTCCGTTTTCAATTCAGACGGGCCCTGTGCTGTTATGTCGTCATCGTCGGTAATGATTTCCTCATGGTATATGTCCCTATATTCATTATCCATCGTATATTCCCTTTGTGCCGTATTGAACCTGTGATAGACATATTCCAACACAGTTTCTTCTACAGTATTTGGGCTAAACTCAACCAAATCGCCATAAAAACTGTCATTGTCAGATGTTATATCATCCTCTATGGCTTTTGAACTTTGTGGAACCTGTATGAAATTAAGTTCATCCTCCGTGCAACCCTCCCCCGCCTTGACATTATGGATAGCATGGATGTTATAGTCTTTTGCTTGCGGCAATAAATCCATACCGCTGCTAATCTTGCCAAAACAATGTGAAAATTCTATACTTGCATCGGTCTTGTTTTTGTCTTCATACCATTTTTCATGCCCTTTGTTGGTCTTTAATACCGTGAGATAAATTTCGGACAGTTCCCTGCCGAGGTTGTCTTTTAAACCTTTGATGACAATATCTCTGTTAAACAGCAGCTCGGCACTTTCATCTCCATAATAGGTCTGACTGAATCCCAATCTGTTTACCTGTGGGCGATAATAAACATCCTTTGTGTTTTCTCTTGGTATTTTTTTGAAAATCCTAAAATAGTATTTGCATTTACGCCCATTTACTATTTTAGAAAATCTTATATTCTTCAGATTACTTGAATATCTTATGCCTTCTTTTACGTCCTCATAAGGTACTGAAAAGTAATAGCCTGTGTTGTTTCCTGTTTCATCCCCCAGAGAAAATACATTTGTCTTGTATCTTTGCCCTCCAAATGTCATCTCTATAGGAGAGAATCTTGATAAGTTGTGGAAAACATTGCTGCGGAACATTAATGTTCTGTCAAATCTTGCCTCGTCATCATTGTCGGTAGCCTGCTTTATAAGTTCGCACTTGAGACCGTTTTCTGTTACATCATTGCTTATGCTCTCGCTCGGATATGTCAGGCAAAATTCCCAATTGTCCTCATATCTGTTCCTGTATTTGTTGTATTTTGGGAAAATTGAATAGAGTGACCTGTCGGGATACATGTCATACTGCTCGCATGGCTTATTATTACACATTGTGCGGTTAAATGTTTCCTCATAAAAATTTTTTATGGGCATGGTTGCGATATTTTTAAAGCCCCACCATCCATTTTCATCTTCAACAAGCCCCTCCTGTATTGCGGTTGAAAATGATTTTACAGTATCGTATTGATATAGATGTATCGGCTTGGTTGCTCCTGTTGCTCCATAGTTTCTTCTTTTTTCCTTTACCCTATTTCCATTTTCATCCCTCACATAGTCGGTTAAGGTATTAAAGTTACTTTCGCCTACGGAATTCAACTTGTTCACCGTTGCAAATTCCTTCTGCCTCAAAAAATGATTATTGAATATGTCATACCCGCAATGATATACAAAAGGTCCTATCTTTGAACTGCTGTAGGAAGTGTCCCTTGTCATCTGATACCTATTCAGTTTCCGTTTGGAATTGTTCAAGTAGTCCTTATGATAAGCCTTTACGCTGTCTATCTCGTTCATATCCACGTTTTGACAGCCGATTTCAACGCAGTCATCACCACCTTCATGATATGTTATCTCCGAGACCCTGTTGAATAATACATTACTGCAAATTGGATTTATTACAAACGACAAACGATAATTCATACAAGCGTCTTTTTCTTTTGCATACTGCTCGTATTCGTCAATGTTTTTCACATGCTGATCTTCGGTCAATTGACGTGTCTCCTCCACCAACTCTACATTGGCGTAATTATCAATATTAGTATTCTTGACTGATTTTGCTGTGTTTAAAAGAATTTTCATATTATATATTTTTAACGTATAAAACTGACAGTACGCTTGTATGTCGTGGTACTTTAGTATATAATTTGTGTGGACTTTCCGTAGTTTCTATGCCGTAGTCACTTTCTTCATTGCTTATTGTATCTCCGTCTAATGCAGTATATCTATCTGTAAGTCCTACATAATAATTTCTTGATGAGTCTGTAAAATTAAAATGGTATTTTCCGTAATTCGCGCCGCTCTCCATTATCATCTCGGGCTTCACTTCCCGGTCATACAAATTATATTTAATGCCTTTATCCTCTGTTACATAAGTATGTATACTTTTCCATGACATAGGATCTGTCTCATAATAATTTATGGCGCTAATCGAAGGCAAACTTATTTCATCAAACAGAGTAGCTTCTGTATTGTTAACAAAAAAATGCCTTATCCCTCCAAAAGCTATACCGTCGCCGCACGGGTAAAAACTGTTACCTCCTGTCGGTACGTTACTGATATTGTCATAAAATTTCACTCCATACAAAGAATCTTCTGCAGTAATGACATCCAAACTGCCGTTATACCCGACAGGTGAACCTTCTGTCACGCTGAATGTGTAGTTATGCGGCAATTTAGGATCAATATCAATTCTTCCGATGCTGCAGTTAAATTGGACTTCGTAATTTTTTGTCAATGAACTTGCATTGTCACCAACATAAAAATAACGGCCTTCCTCTTCCTTATCAGACACGGTAATGCTCTTGATACTGTTTTCATTGTTGTAAAAATAAAATTTCCTGTTGTCAATCATCAATGTCGGCGTTCCTATGATATACTTCCCGTTGGTCAGCCTGTACGGAGTGGCATTTGCAATTGCGCAATAAAACATCATATTACTGTTCAATACATTGTTCTGTTCATTGAATTTCAATGCCGCATTAAAAAAGAAAGGCTTATAAATGGACGGCAACTTTATGTCGCCATCCATTAATTGTATGGTTTCCTTTGTGGTCTCTCGTTCAGTAACTTCCTCGGGAGTGTTCTTGGATGTATATGTAAACGGTATTGTTACGGTTGTTGTTGCCGTCCCTCCTGAGGCTCTTGCATTTATTGTTACTGCGCCGGTTACATTTTTTCGGAAAGAAACCAATGTAATTGTAGCCTTATTTTCATTTGCGCCCAACGTCGTCCTGTCTATGGCAAAAGTAGCCGAACTCCCATCGCTATAATATGAAGTATAGGAACCGTTGAACGTCACTCCCTTGGCAGGCATTGTATCCCTCATGAAAGTGAGCCTTACCTTTGCATAATACGATGTCGGTGCTGTAAAGTTCCCTCCTCCATCAGGGTTATTAATGTCTTTGTCTATTCTGTCTTGTATACCTTGGATTTGTCCTCGGCTGTCAGTATGTATGATCATATTTGTTTTCTATTTTTAAGGCACATTATTTAAGGCCGTGGTTCATAAATGCCCTCAATAGGGGTACCGTTTATGGCGAATGTAATATTACCTGTCACATTTGGGATAGTGTAACCTATTTTTGTTACTGGCGGTTTTTCTTCTATACTAAATATTCTATAGATATCTCCGCCACCTGCCATGCTTTCGCTGCCGGTAATCTTATAACCATCTGCCGCTCTAAAATATATTTGTTCAAGTTTGTCTCCCTCATTAACAGCCTTCGGAAGCCAATATGTGGTTTTCCCGTTGTAGATTGCACTTACAAAATAGGCATTCACTAAAGTAGTTTTGACGGTATATCTTTGCTTTATAGGTGGATTTATCGTAGAGCCAGAATCTCCTCCACCGCCTTCTCCGCCACCTGTGCCGTCGTCCGTACCCTCATCTTCGCCGCTAATGCTGTTGCTTGAATCGTAATATACGTAATTGTAGTCATTCTTCGTGTTTGCGTTAAGTAGAGTAAAACCATTTACTTCCAAAGAATTCATATCATTACCCTTAAATGTAAGCCCATCCAATACTGTCGGGCATTGAATATTGCCTATATCAACTGTGTATCCGCTTTTTGCCGCTTCCTCGTCTGTCATAGGCCCTTTCATGACATATACATAACTGTTGGCATCCTCGTCAATTGTCATTTCAGGATCCCCCACTATCCTGATAGTAGTAGGCGGTACGGCATTGATAAGCCCTACGGTTATCTTTCCACCGTCTCTGTTATAAAGCGAGCCGTTATAAGTCAAACCTTTTCTAAGTGACCATTCTTCTTTCGACGTAAGTTTTTTAAGAGGCTCGTTGTTCTCATACCATTTGTTCTCTGAAACACTATAGCCTGCATTTCTGAGCTGTCTTCCGGTGCAATCGCTGTCGCCTATATAAAAATCGCAAGAGCCTTCCATATTTGCAGTAACTGTATCTTTTATAATGTTGGCATTTTTACCATTTGTACAATAATATACTATTCCGACAGTAAAATCATCATTGCCCTTCCATAAGTATGAAAAATATATCTTGTCATCAGTTTTTTCGTTTTCTTTATTGTTGAAATATACTATCTCCTGCCTCGTGTCCTGAATATTGGATGACACTGCACTTGTATTGCCAAATAATGTTTTGAAATATTCATCATTATAGACATATACACAAGTTATACCTCCTTTGCCTTCGGCAATTGTTGCCTCTTCTGATAACTCAGTGCTATAGATTTCAATATAGCCGCCATTTGTCTTGGTGAAATTTCCATTCATTGATTTTGTTGTGCTGTCATAGCTGAATTCTTCTTCTTGAACGAAATCTGTTGCATAAACCTTCAACTTTTCCACTTCTTCCGGTAGTGCTTCTCCTATGCTGAATGCCTGTTCCAAGTCCTCGCCCGCACTACCGTTTATTGATACTGCATAATCATTTTTCCTAAGTCCTCTGACCTTAAAATACATTGCATTAATGCTATTGTCTCCCATTGTCAAGGCTGAAACCGCTTCATAAACTCCTTTATCCGCTGTTTCTTTAAGGTTGTAGCTCATGCCGTTACCATCGGTAATGTCAAAACTGAATGGCGCCTCCACATCATTTACTTTAACACTAATCTCCCCGTCATTCTCTTTGCATAACGTCGCATTTGTTGTCATTATTTCAACTTTACTTTCATATGCTTTTCTTGCGGGGCATTGTGCATAATAGTCACTCATGAATCTATCAAATGCGGTCGCACCATTTATAAGTCCAAAATAGAAATAAAATGAATTGTCATAAACAGGCAAAGAAACTTTACCACCCTGATTGATCAGGAACTTGTCCTTTCCCGTGCCTCCCAATCTAAACAGATAATAATCCCTACTATTTTCTTCCAAGGCCCTCCTGTAGTGCGTTTCCGTTTCACCTCTTTCGTTTGTCTCATTAAAGATGCTGTAATATGCACTGTCCTTTCCACCTATCTTTGACTCCAATTCGCCTTCAAAATTCGTAGGATACATCGCAGTCATTTTATACCGCCTATATCCGTTTTCCTTGTCTGTTTCCGTTGCAAGATGATTGTGATTCATTGTAGCGAAAATGTTTCTGAAATTAGCATCGCTTATTTCGTCCTTACTAATTAGTCCTGTCGGTACAAGGTAAGCCCAAGAATATACGGCCTGTCCTTCCACATAATCATATTTCATTACGGCCTGCCTTTGCGACATCATCGAACCCACCTCACAAATTCTTGAAAGGTTAACACAAGATTTGATGTTCACTTCGGCATTTTTACATGATATTCCAAGGAAATGGCCTCCCGGATTATATAATGTTCTGTTTTTGCCTTTTTCTGCTTTTTGACCAGGCCCATAATATCCCCAATCAATGCCTGCCGTTTCAGTAATAGGGTATTCTGTAGTATCCAAGTTGGGCTCCGTCTCTTTAAAATCCTGTCTGTTCTGCCATATTCTATAACTGCTGAACGTATCTTCTTGTACCGTTATTGGATTCTTTGAGTAAGTGTTGGTGCACATTGTACCATTTTCAAAACCATACATGAAGCCATAACTGTCCATATTGGTAGATGCAAGATTTCCCGGCAGCTGATATGACGATGATGTTAGCTCTTTGAACGCTTGCGGTATGCCATTGATGTCACAGTCTTTCAATGAACCCAATAGTACAATATCTGTAGCGAACAAATTGCATTTTGTCTTGTAGTCATTCCCATTATTTATCCATTCGGCAGGACGGAAATAGTAAAGATTTTTATTGTTCATATTTTTTTCATTGTGAACAATGCCTCCGCCATGCTTCGTGCCCTTAAATATTTTTACATATTTTCTTCCTTTAGCCTTATGGCATTTTGATTTGTCGTTATTCTTGCAGCCATTGGGCGAAACCACCTCATGATACATCCCCTCACTGTCAGAAACGTATTCCAATGCACATTGCTGTACAAAACGTCTTGTATATACAGAAGAACCTTCCATACATGCCTGTATTTTACCCTTTCTCCTGATTAGTCCAAACAAGTAACTTCTTTTCTTGCGAAAATTCACAAACCATCTTGGAATGTACAGCGCACCGTTAAGCCAATCATTGTAAAAATCAAACTGTATGACATCATATTCCATTGCGAGATTTATCTCAATACACTGCATGAGATAATCGGTTTTATTTGTGAGGCAGAATTGTTCTTCATCTGCATTTGTCGCATCTGTCGCCTTTTCATCGGAAGTATCCCTATTTTTAAGGTCGCGTACCGTATTTTCCAATGGTTTCCTTTGTCTCCATGCTTTGCCTCCATAATCTCCACAGCCCGGTGCAAAATACCATCCTTCAAGATCAGGGCATACTCCATCTCCGATTGTCATGCATGTAGGATCATTTACAGAAGTGCCTTTCCTTAGTCCTGCCAACAGGATCAACATTCTGACAATATATTTGTTGTACACTCTTGCAAAAGTAATCAATAATTTCAGAATTGCGCATTGGAGAGTGAATATAAATGTTATATGTACACGCATGTTGTTATATGGCAATGGGTTGTTGCCATTATTGACATTAACCTGTTTTATGCCAGTAAAACGTTTATTCCGTTGGTTATTGCCTTTCTGTATTCGCGGTATATATGATTTTACCGTATACACGTTGTTCCAAAACAAATCCCTGAAACTGCCTGTACCGTCTTCTTCATCCTGTGTGTTTGTGCCGAAAACGTAATCCAGATGCTCCGCATCCTTAGGATTATTTGGCACCAACAATTTGGACAAGTGATTGTTTTCATAATCACTGTCAAAATCATTCAATGAAACTCTAAATCTGACACGTGTCCTCGTCGGTATTCCTTTGGACGGGTCATCCGTAGGAACTAAATTTCCATACTCATCCGTACTCATGTAGTCAAGGTTCATCGGTATCTGATAACACCATGTACCATTGCCATCAATGAGCTGATTGCCCATAACACTAAACTCTTCAACGCTTCCGTCAGGTTTCTTTCTAATCATTTCGATTGTTCCCTGCCCCGTAGTCAGCCGGTCCATTTTGCCCATTCTTTCGGTAGGTATGCATTTTTTGCTGATGCCCTCTGACTTGTCGTCTGAAATGAGGGAGCCCATAAAAATACATGTAGGCTCAAATTTATAGTTTACTTCCACATCGGAGCGGGTAATTTTCACCTCGCCTTCATTTTCGTCACCCCAGAAAGGATAAACATAGACTGCAGTATTCTCTGAGATAATCTGCGTCAGTGAATCCAAATCTGTCGAACTCTTGAATTGGTTTGCATTTTCAAACTGTGTGATGGTATATCCTTTATAAACCATGTCTCTCGGCTTCTGACTAAGGATGCCAATATCTGACAAGTCAATATCCGTGTGTACAAATTGGTTTCCTACAGGCACGCCAAAAAGCATAAAGTCTCCTGAAGCGTTCGTTGTTGTTGTGAATTTGTAATACTTGTCAAATACTTCAAGAACATTTGCGTCATCCAAGACTCTTCTTTTTGTTGGAAACGTGCCTACATTTCTATGGCAGTCGCTGATTTGCTCCTCCGTTAAAAGATTATAACGGATATTTTCATCATTCTTTGATGAAATCGTCGTGTATGGATATAAGTATGACAAGATGCTGTCCTCATTGGCAATCGTATCAGCAGATATGAAAATAGATACCTTGGCATTCGGGATACCGAAGTTTCCATTTGCGACTACTCGCCCTACAACACAGCCGTATCCTGCAGTATGCAGTCTATAAAGATTCTCCCTGCCTATTTTTAGGCTGAGTATCTCAAGATTGTCAAATGTTTGGTTTATGTTCAGGTTAAGGTGGGTATCTCTGCCCACCTCTGTCCTTAGCCTGTATGATTTGTTATTCTCCGACATTTCCTCGTTGAATGTTATTGACAAACTCCGAATTCAGTACATCGTTGAGCTTGTTGTTATTGTCCAATCTGAAAAACTTTTTCAGACTTATCTTCTTTTCTTTCGTAAACAGCCCCTTGCCCATTACGTAGCAAAAAATAAACGGCACAATTATTACCATTGCGACAATCAGGAAAAAATCATTGACAAATTTCTTTACTCTGAATCCCCATGTCGTTCTTGCATCAGGTTCCACCTTTCGGCCGTATTTCTTGTAGAGCTCATTGAGCTGTTCTTGTGTTGCACAGTTGCATGCCATCTTATCTTGTTTTAATTCTTAAACGTATATCACTTTCAGGATATTTTAATTCAAACATTTCATCTGGTTCGCTGTTGAGAATATAGTCATTGGCTTCAAGATCCATTTCAGACTGCCCCTCGGTCTCTTCCTCCATAATTGTCTGTGAGGTGCGTGTCCCTGAATAGCCTGTACCGTATTCATTGAAGACCCTCATGTCGGTCAGGTTGATAACTCCGTCAATCTTGCTGATTTCCTTTTCCAAGTCGCCTATGAAAATATCCTCGCCCATTTGATGCTTGTTGATGTCCATGTAGGATGTTATTGTCTTGACTACAGATTTTCCTACATCACCCTTGTTGTAATTTTTATCCACATAAATGTCCGCTTCAATTGAAACATTGATGATTCTGCCGCTCTTTATTTCAACATAATCATTGATAGTCCTGTACATTGACAAATAGTTTGAAATATTGTCACTTAGTTTTTCAGGTATTTCATCCGTCAGTTTCCCTTCATTGTCAATCCCAAGCAGATATAACATAACCTTATTGTTTTCTTCAACAGCTCTCAGTCTGAATGCCGAGCCATATCTAGGAGGCATCTTTAAGATACAGCTCTCATAATCCTTAAGTGTCACGCATCTTTCCTGCGCCCCTGAATTATACTTTATCATTGCCCTTATCTCATCAACGGTAGGTGCATCTTTTCCTGACACTGACGGCGTTGTGTTAGTCACTTTCAGGCTGTTTTTGACGGCACTGAGTATTGTTGCGTCCGTTTGTGTGTTCAGACACCTTCCTACCTCCATGTTTAACAGGCTTATTGTTTTAATGCTTCCTTTAGGGACATTGGAAGCAGCTCCGCCTCCGACTCTATAAAGCACAAACATTGTCCATCCCGCTTTAGGCAAAACACCCATACTGCCGTTGTTAATCATTTTGCTGATTTGATACTTGCTGAAGTCGGTGATTGCATCAGCGGTCTTGCCCTCCTGCCCACTGTTTGCACCTGCTCCGAAAATAATTTTCAAATAGCCATTATCTGTATATTCTGTGATAAATTTCTGCTTCAAAGGTTTCCATTCACCTTTGGTTATTGACATTACAGGATATTCCCACGCAATACCATTATTGTCTGTCTGCATGTAGTCATACGTATATGTCTTTGGCAGGGCTTCCGCCTGATTGCCGTCCTTGTATATACTGTCGCCCCACCTGTACTGTTCTGTCAGATGATTTACCTCAAAGAATCTGTATGTGTCCGTCTTGTCTACAGTTTCACCTGACTTGGTATATTCTTCCTCTTTCATGAATTCGTTCATCGTAGGATTCAAATGATAGTCGGTTCCGTCCTTGAACAGGATACTTTCAATTTCCATCACATTCTTATCCGGTAAAAGGATTTCCATAAAAGGCTTGATATCTGCTGCATTTATGACCTGTTTGTATATCTTGCTTTCTCCCGCAACAATTGTATCATATTTTTTGACAGTGTATTTTACTATTTTTCCATTTGAGTTTTTGACAGGCGTAATAGTTCTGTTTGGAACCCCGTTGCTGTCAAACTGCTCGCTGAAATCAATGTCATGCATAAGTTCAAAAGTTTGATTCTGTGATGATAGTTTTGTGCCTTTCTTTAAAATGGGTGCATATGCCCAATTCGGCATACCTATCTGTGAGCCTGAATTGTCAATATTGCTTACAGTGGGCAGGTCGCAACTAAACTCTTCTTCAGCCATTGAACCTTTAGGACCGGGTATCTTAAAGCCACTGCTTCTTGCAATGGACAATATACTGTTTCTAGACTGTGCGGTATCTATATTGGTCTCAGCCAAGGCTCTGTCAATATAAAATGACAAGTTGTCGCCAATCGTGGCTGCAAGATCAATAAGCCATGAGCCTATCGAAGCGTCGCTCAATGAATCAGCAACCTGTGGGTAATATTCCTCGATATATTCTTTCAGAGCCTGTTTGTAGTCTGAAAAAGTCCTGTTTAAATATGATATTTTTTTTTCGGCCATTCCTATTGTAATTTTATAACTGCCCTATTATTTTCCTCTTTGTTCCCCTTCTGTATTGAATATCTTATGTCGAGATAAATAGCGTTGTCTTCGTTCTCATCACGTTGTACATCTACACTCTGTATTGAAACATTGCTAACATATTGTCCTACGGCCCTGCGAATTTCATTTTCCACGGTATTCCATTCTAACGTGTCGTTGGGCTCAAATATGTACTTGATCAAATCTGTTCCGAAATCAGGCATCTTCAGTCTTGTTCCTTTCTGTGTCAGTATGACATGGGCAATCTCACTTGCTACCTTGTCTTTCAAGTCACTGTTCAAATCCACAAAAAATCCGTCCTGTTTCATTATTGTAAACGGAAACTTTATGCCGTAATATTGTTTCTTGATTGTTGCCATTTGTGTAAGAAAATCTTTTTACTATAAATACGAAAAGACGCTACTTTTCCTTTTAGGAAAAATAACGTCCTGTTTTTAATTTTCAAGCCATTGAAATTATACTGCCTTTTGAAACTTATTTGCCTTTTTTATTCAGCTCCTTTTATTTATATTTTATGTAGAAATAATCCTTTAAAAACAAATAAAAAATATATTATGGAAATTAAATTATTTACAACCAACACCAATACCTCGGGGGGGGGGTAGGATTTAGATTCGTTGGCAATCTTGAAATTAAAAAAAGACCGATTCTTTTTGGTACAACAACAAGCCCTAATCAAACTGTAGGCTTCAAGTTTAATAACGTTGAAGCCACCGTAGATTCAAATGATGATGGATATTTTGAGCTATATCGGGATTCCGATGAACCAATAACAAGTTTTGGCATTATAACAAATTCTGACTTACTAAAAACCCTTGATGCATCTAATCTTAATACTTCGCAGATTAATAAGATGACACAGATGTTTAGAGGCTGTACAAGTTTGGCTTCTCTTAACGTATCAAATTGGGATACTTCACAAGTTACTGAAATGGATAGTGTGTTTTATGGCTGTAGTGGCTTAACCACTCTTAACTTATCTAATTGGGATATTTCACAGGTTAAATTTATAAACGGAATGTTTCGACAGTGTAGTGGTTTAGCCTCTCTTGATTTGTCTCATTTTGACATAGCGAAAGCTTATGCTTTTAGTACTTGGATGTTTTATAACTGTTCCTCATTAAAAACAATCAAAGTCATCAATGAAGAATGCGCAAGCAATTTGATGTCTCGAATAAAGTATGATTTAAAGAAAACCGCCACATGGGATTCAACTACTAAGTTAATCACAATCCCTGATTAACGGAATAATTATAGTCAATATCATTTTTAAATAAAAAGTAAAAAAATTTCTACATGGGTCTCCTAAAAATAGCCCGTATGTAGAAATTTTTATTTTTTTTAGCACAAGGAATCCCCCTATGCAATATAATCAATTAAAACTGCGTGCCCGCAGGATAAATGCACATGCCTATTTCAGGCAATTTCGGATATGTTAGACAATTGTATGCAAAATACAATTCCAATGGAAAGGAAGCACCAATCATTGAGTTGTAATATGTGTCGTCGAAATGTTCCATAATTCCCCCGTCCTTTAAATGCAAAACTTTTTTTCTGACCACATCCCTGTCAATATATTTCAAGTGGAAGCATGTCAAAAAATGCTGCTCGCTTAAGTTTCGCCCTATTCTTCCTTCAACCAAAGCAGCTTTCATTACATGGTTGCCACAGGTACAAAAAACACGTTCAAATGAATTAACATGCATTAGTGTCGGCTTAAAACATTCGTTCATGCTCCATAAGTTTGCCCTCATGCCATCTATCATATGTACAAGTTTGCCACCCTCTACCATATTTTTCATTGACACTTCTTCAAAATTTTTCGGCGGAACAAGCTGGATGATTTGCCCGTCAAAATAATTGTACTTATGAATCAGCGCCCATTTAAGGCAATCTCTAAATGACAATTGTTTTTGATGATATAGAACCTCATCAAAATCCGTAAATGTCATCCATACATCTTCGTTGCTGTTCTCGTGGATATAGTCCCAACACTCTTCGTAAAAACTTATCTGTACATTACATTTTCGCCAATCAAAATCATCATGTGTGCCTGTACTGTGCCGTATTTCGACAAAAGGATACTTTGATAATTTTTCAACAGTGTTGTCTGTAGAACTGTCATCGTATACAACAAATTTATCATACCCTAAACGCTCAATATATGGCATAACGTATGGTATCATTTCCTCTTCGTTCTTAACGAATGTGCATCCGAATAATTTCATGACCTTAAATCTTTAAAACATAATTTATATTAACCGTATTTGGCTTTACTCCATCATAGATATTTGACCGTTGCTCATTTTCATCCCAATAAGGGTCTTCCATACCCCATCCAAGGAATGTTTCATGAATTTCCTTATCATACTTCTCTTTTAGAATGCAGCCAAGCCTTCGTATTTCGTCAAACCGCACCGTTTGAGTTGAACTTCCTCCTCTCGGGCCATCACCCTTATCCCCTTCGTGCTGTATATAGAGGATTTTAGGTATTTTACAAGCCTTGTATTTCAATAATGTCCTCGTCAGCAGGTCTTGGTCGTCCAGTATAGACAATTCTACATTATGGCCGCCCAATTCCCTGTATGCACTTGCCTTCCAACAACGCACATGGTTCGGTAGTCCTACAATATGGCGAATAGACAAAACATTAACATCTGCTGTCAATGGTATTATCATTTTTGTATCTTCTATCCCGCATTCTTCGGTTTTCCCTAAACCCAATGCAAAACATTCACCGTAGTATACTGTCTCACCACCTACTTCCTCTCTTGTATGAGAATATGCAAAGCCTATATCGGGATAAGTGTCAAAGGCTTTTTTTAATAGTGCCAAACAGTCCGTTGTAAGCTCGTCATCATGATCCACCTCCACTAAATAATCACCATCACACGCCATGCCTATAACATGTTTATTATATCCTATATTCCCATGTATGTTTTCATTCTTTATGATATGAATACGCGGGTCCTTTATCTTTTTGAAATAAGATTCATACGGATATGGAGAGTCATCAATTATCCACCAATTCCAATCCTTATATGTCTGTCTCAATAAGGAATTATACAACCTCATCGCCTTCTCCTTGTCTGTTTTGTATGCGCAGGTAAAGATGGAAAACAAGGGATAGTTCTCATCCTTGCGGTTTATATTGGCCGAAAGTGTTCCTATGATTGAATTGGCTATTGCCTCAGCATCAAACTCATCAAAATGGTACCATTTTTTTCTGATATAGAACGGCAACTCGTTAAGAAACTCAATATAAGGATTATTCCCAATAGTTATTATTGAATCAAAACCTTTCATTGCTGACAATATCGAAAGAAGCTTCTCTTCCGTGGCATCGCTGCTGTCGATAATCCTCAAGTCAAAATCTTCTGTTTCCTTGTAAAAGGAAGTTTTGACTTTCGAGTAGTCATTTCCTTTTTTTGTATCAAATATTACTGCTGAAATTTTATGCCTCATTTTTCCAATAATCCAATACTTCCCTTATTGCAGGAGCCATGTCCATATATTTGTATTTCCCTAATCTTCCGCCGAAGACAACCTTTTTGTCCTTTTCTGCCAATGCCTTGTATTTTTCATACATCTTTATATTCTTTTCCGTTGGAATAGGATAGACAGGAGTGTTTGCCCCATTGTATTCCTCTGAAAACTCTTTAGTAATGACGGTCTTAGGTATTGCATTTATTGCTTCATTGGTCAATGCCAAAAAATGTTTGCTTTCTGTAATACGGGTATATGGCTTGTCATTACTTGTATAATTCATTACTGCATTACCTTGTGCGTTTGGTATATCTAAAGTCTCATGGACGAAATTAACTGCCCTATATTCCAAATGCCCATAGCAATAGTCGAAATACTCATCTATTGGTCCTGTAAACAAAATCTTTTCACCAAGGTTTTCAAACTCTTCCTTTCTTTCGATGAAATCGCAGTTGGTTATTACCTCTATACCATCCAATAAACGTTCTATCAATTTATTGTAACCCTCAATAGGTATTCCTTGATATTTGTCATTGAAATAGTTGTTGTTATATGTCATTCTTAATGGAAGGCGCTTGATTATCGACGGCGGCAGTTCGGTACATTTTCTACCCCACTGTTTTTCGGTATATCCTTTTACCAATTTCTCGTAAATGGTTTTCCCGACCATGGAAATTGCCTGTTCTTCCAAGTTGGTTACCTCCTTGTTGCCCTTTTCGCTATTGATTTTTCTAATTGCTTCTTCAGGTGTTCTAACCTCACTCCCCCATATTTCATGAAATGTATTCATGTTGAACGGCAGGTTGTATAACTCCCCTTTATAGTTGGCTATCGGGGAGTTTATGTAGTTATTGAACGTTACAAATTGATTTACGAACCGCCACACCTCTTCATCTGATGTGTGAAAAATATGAGGTCCGTAGAAATGTACTGTTATTCCGTCAATGTCTTTGCAATGGATATTTCCGCCAACAAAATCTCGTTTCTCTATGACTAAGCATGTTTTTCCGTGCTGTTTGGCCATATATGCGAATGTTGCCCCATATATTCCACTTCCGACAATAATATAATCATATTTTTTATTCAACATTCTTTTTACTGTTTTTAATTGACGTGTCATATTTTTGGAGAAGGAAAATATGCGGCGTTTCTACCGAAAATTCATAATTTGGAATCGTAATAAAATGTTCCGCGTCATAGAACTTGATATCCGTGATTTCACCCTTCTTTGTCTGCCAAATAATCTTGTTGATATAGTTCTCATCAACGAATGCAGGAAAATAACGGATGTTCTTTATATCCCACTTGAACATATAGTTCACATAATCATCCATTTTCAAAACATTCTCCCTCTTTCCGCCCCAGAAAGATGATATTACATGTTCATAATAATCTTCAGGAATATATGCCTTTGAGTCTGCATTGTTTTCCATCAGGAAAACGCGGTTAGCCTCAAATTGCGAATCATAATGCGGATGCTTCGACATGATGATGTTGTCATCATTGATCTTTTCAAACAAAAATTCCCATTTCTCATCAGGCATTCCTAAAAACACTGTATCAATGTCAAAATAAAAAATGTACTTGCAGTCTTCAGGCACATAATTCTTCTGCATATACGTCTTCTGAACCGGTATCAATGGAAATGGCAAATCTATAATATGAGTTACCTCAATATTTTTGATATTCATTTCGGGTATCACGCCATTGGCATATTCATCCAACCCGTCAGATGCGATATGTATCCTTTTAGGATTGTTTGGGAAAAAATTCTCTACGGATTCAATGAACTTCTTGAAAAAGAACTTGTATGGTCCCGTTACCAATGTAAAAATGTCAATTGTTTCCTTTGTAAAATCTGTGTAATTCATATTTTTCTTTTTTTTTTAATAAAAGTAAGATTTTTCTCGTCACTCTTAAGTGTACAATATAAAGTGTCTAACGCAAAATACATATCAACAGGGTATGATGATGCTATCATATTAAAATAGGCCGTTTTTAAATCAGTTATAGTATTCTCATTATTTTTTGTTGTTTGATACTTTTTTTCTAATATGGAATAGTCTATCCATTTAAGATGAAAATTATGAAAAATTCCCGCATTATTTAAGCTTATATTCTGCCCTTCTTCTTTTATTTTTTTATATTCATCTTGTAGATTTAGGCGCATAAAATGATTTCCTCCGTAGCATACGATTTCTTTAAATGCATTAACTTTGAGCAAAGTAACTTTTTCTGAAAAAATACCATTCCAAAAATTCATTCGCATGTTATTGTTCATGTGTGCCAATGTTCCTGAAGGCGGTATCTTGTAAATTTTGCTTTCGTATCCATTGCTTACTACTTGAATTAACGGCTTATTTAAATAGCATTTATGGCACATCATGTCATAAACATTAATCTCTTGTTTAAAGTCATTTCTTCCTGAGCAAAATATAACCTCATCAAAGTCCGTAAATGTCATCCATACATCTTCGTTGCTGTTCTCGTGGATATAGTCCCAACACTCGCTAAAAAAGTTAGCCTGTATTAGAGATTTCCTGTCATCAAACTCTCTGATTGAGTGTGTTGGTTCCATGTACCGTATTTCGACAAAAGGGTACTTTGACAACATTTCAACAGTGTTGTCTGTAGAACTGTCATCGTATACAACAAATTTATCATATCCTAAACGCTCAATATATGGCATAACGTATGGTATCATTTCCTCTTCGTTCTTAACAACAGTACATCCAAATAGTTTCATAATTACTCTTTCAAAAAACTTTTAGCCGCGGTCTCCCACGTATATTTATTTATTTTATTTTTTGCTTCTATGGCTAATTCGATTCTATAATCTTCATCCGACAAGCATTCAATTGAATGCTTTATAAAATCAGTTATAGTCCTGTCTGTTCCATTTATATTTATAAGCCCACGGTAACCTTCAAAAATATCACTAAAACTATCATTATTTGGCATAATTAAGGCATTTAATGCTGCTGCATTTTCCATTGCTGTAATACAAAACGTTTCTTTTGGCCTCTCCCTGCCTTCTATGGCTATATTGGGATATACCCATATCTTGGACTCTTTTTGCAAATCTATTAATTGGTTTTTAGGAACATTTTGTAAAACCTCTATGCCATCCCGCAATAAGTATTCATCTTGGTTGTCATTTATATATGAACAAACAGACAAAGAAAAATCTTTAATTCTCTCTTTTATTTTAGGAAAAATTCTTTCACAAAAAAACTGCAATCCGCGAGTCTTATGGCTTGACCATACCATAGAATTTTTTTTGGAGCCTATTTCAATATTACTGTACTGTGTGAAATCAATGCTTTGATTGGTCTTTATTATTTCTTTGCTTCTTAAAAATGGATATTTTTCAAGAACCGCTTCCTTTTGGCTTTCACTTTGTATTGCAATACTGTCAAAATCAGCGGTCCTGTATTTTTCAGTATCTTCAAAGTCTAAAAGAAAAATTTCGTGCAGCATTAAGATTTTCCTTTTTGCTTTAATGCGTTCAAAGAATGGCTGTAACCTTCTTGATGAAATGAATACATCAAATTGTGCTAACCCTACTACATCTTTAAAATAATCTACGGGTATGTATTCTACTCCCTCGGTTGAAAAATGCCATTTCTTACAGTCAGCAAAAACAACGCATTCGTGCCCCTGTCTTAAAAATTCATTAGCTATTTCTATTGCCCATTTATCCGCCCCTCCAATATTTCCATATATTAAATTCTTTTCATCATAATAATGCTGATATCGTGGAGTAAAATATAATAGGCCACTATATATCCCTATCTTCATTGTGATATTTATATTTTTCCGATAATGCTAATATTTTTTCTTTAAACTCATAAAATTTTTTTGCTCCTTCCTCGTCATACCACTCAAAAATAGGTATTAAATCCTCATTGTTGTCATAGTAAAGGTTATGATTTCTAACATAAACTTGCTTATAGCTCCCTTTATATTTTTCTTCGAAATAATATGGCATCATTTCACAATACCACCTGTCCTTTAATTGAGGTAATTTTTCTTGCGATAGCAAACGTATATTATTTATCCAATAACCAGAACCAAAATAGAACGAACTATTTTTTTTGAGAGGTTCTCCTGTAATTTCCCCTAAGCCTCTGCAGGCACCATAAAAGGTTATAAACGGTTCAAAAATCATTTGCCTTTCCATGTCTATCTGAAAATTAAGAGAATAATAATATATCATTAACACCCATTGTACTATATTGTTATAATCGAATGTTTCTATATTCCTTACGCCCTTTGTGTGGAAAAAAAACGTTAAAATACTTTCATCTTTCTTCACCACTTCATTATAAAATGTCTCCGCTTCACATAATTCCGTATTTGTCTTTATCTCAATTGTTACCCTTGTATTTTTAAAAATATTTAAAAGTTTGTTTTCAACCTCCATATAGGGGGCGTTTTCGTTATTTGAGGTAATTATGAATACAGCTTCATCAAAAATATCAGCGAAATATTCTAAACAGGCAAAATGTATTTTATATACATCGTTCGTTGCATAATTGTCTGAAATGAAAAAATGATATACTAATCTTCTTTTTATTAATCTATTTGGCTCCATAAATATAATATGTCTCTCCCTTACCCTTGCATGTTTTTATAAAAATATTCCATAAATTCGCAGCGTCATTTTCTGCTGCAATCAATGTGTTTCCCGTGCGTTTAGCAATTTCTAATAGTGTAGCAAAAAAAGTATCATCGATATCCTTATCAACTACAATCACTTTATTACTGCATTTAGACATTGCGTAAGCAGGATAATGAAATTGCAGCATCGGATTATTTTTATTGCCCATGAATACAATCATTTCGTAATTTTTTAATGGTTCATCTATCCACGGCAATTCGTTTCCAAAGAAAAAGCGTTGGCTATAAAATCTTAATGGTATCTCATTGTTTTCATATGTAACAAAAAAATCGCCTATACTGTCTACTGACGGTGCAATCCTTTTCCGTGAAAGCTTTTCGTTATATTCTGTAAAAGATTTCGTCATATAGTGTTTTAAGAAACATTTTTTTACCCTAATCGGAAATGATACGTTGGCATCCAATGTGTCTGTTATATAATATCCTCCAATATTATAGGAATTACTTTCGCTATCAGTAAATTTTACTACGTGAGGCGATTCAAAATATCCTTTTCTTCCGCCTCTGACAATAGCTTTAAGGTACATATTTTCTTTAAAGAGTGAAATCGGCATCATAGGCAATTTGAAACGTTCTTGTGTCGGCTTATCAATATCTTTCGCTATAGCGCCATTTGCACCATATACAATCCAATGAACCATCAAAATATCTTCATTTATCGTATTGAACAATTCATCAATGTTACTATATGAGTCTGATATTTCCAAGAATTCGTCACAGTCGAAATAAGCACACCATTTATAATTGCCATAGTTCATGAACATAGTGTAAATACTGTTTTGGAACATCCCTTCTACGCCGTTTAATGAAAATATCTGAACGTTGCCTCTTGAAACAAAGTCCTCAATCTTGTCCTCTAATCTTCCTGCCTCTTGATTGTTGTCCACAATAATAACCTTATCAAAACCAAGCTTTAAATAATGCTCAATCCACTCCCTAATATATGCATCTTCATTTTTAGCACAACAGAAAACAATATTCTTGTACTTATCTTCAGGATATTTTCTAAAAAAATAACGTTTACCATTGTAATCAAACTCATAAAAGTTTTCCATATTGTCTTTTTGTTAAAAATAAAAAAACTTTTTATTTTGTCAAGTGGGAATATTGAATTTGTACTACAAAAAAAACAAGAAGTTTTAGAAACCTCTTGCCGCAAAATAATTTTTGCAAATGTAAAGACTTTTTAAAATGGTTGGAATAAATTGCTTATAAAGTTGGGTATTACGCTACCATTACCCGTACCTTTTATCTATTTTTTGCTTAGTTTTTAAACTTGAAAGGAGCCCTTTCTATATATAAATAGTCCTTAAAGTCAAAAAGTTTGCATAAAAAATGCTTATTTTTTTTTTAAAAATAAAATACCCATAGGATTTAATGTCCCATGGGTATTTTATCGTTATGTTAAAAACTTATTTACCTGCCTTCAAACGTTTGATTTCTTCCCAAAGTTTGTCTATTGCTGCAAGGGCAACTATTGAAAGGCCTGCATAGTTGACTGTATAATAGCCGTCATCATTTCTTGTTACAAGTTCAGGATAAATTCTCTGTAAAACCTGTGCCGATGTTCCTATCTGCCGTCCTACTCCATATTTGTCGTCTTTCCACTCGAAATACTTCTTAGGAATATTTGCAAGGCTATCAAAGTTGATGCCAATGTCGTCACCAAAATTCTTCAATCTGACATCAGAATCCTGATAGAATCCATTCTGTGCATGCATTGCCCCACTCTGAATATAAATGTCGGTATTGCGATACCATTCATTTTGAGCAAAGCTTACTGACTCGGATGTTCCATCGGTGTGGCTAATAACATATGTTTTATTACTGTTATTATTAGTTTTGCCTATTGTAACAATTTCACCTGTAGCACCTATTGCACCACGTGTACCTTGAGCGCCTTGGGCACCTGCATGGCCTCTGTCTCCCGTAGAACCGTATGAGCCCACACTGCCGCGTTCGCCCTGAGCACCCT
>ERZ1034962.39-NODE-39-length-75552-cov-18.904155_pt1 | contig 75552 bp, 103 predicted proteins | sample MGYA00520696_ERZ1034962 | MGnify/ENA primary metagenome ERZ1034962 (study PRJEB33766, sample SAMN09781770) | gut metagenome | biome: gut microbiome | host: Homo sapiens | place: Madagascar | study: EMG produced TPA metagenomics assembly of the PRJNA485056 data set...
AATAAAAAACTACTATTATTAAAGGAGTAAAATATGGACGATTTTGAAAAGAAAATGCTATCTAAGATTGATAGCGGAGAATCACTCACAAGTAGTGAATTAAGTAGACTTGTGTATGATTATGACATTGATACAGAGGAAGGTGACGATGGACGATGGGTCAGAGGTATGTATACAGTCGTTGAACTCTGTGGTCGGCACTTCGGAATTAGTTGGTTTAAGGGCTTGACAGAATATCAGGATAGTGAGTTTGATTTCCAACCAGAAGAGGTTGAGAAACACGAAAAGGTGATTACCGTTACAGAGTGGTTGCCTATTAAGAGAGGTAACTAATTATGTCTGAAAAAGTAAATTTGGGTTCTGTTGAACCCGGAACATTATTCAAGTTTAAAGGCGGATATTATCTTCGGATTGTAACACATCCGTATGATTGTAACTGTATTAAAATGTGCGGGTTTGACATTTGTGAACTTGCGCCCGAACTTTTAGTTGAAAGTGATAAGAATTGGAAACTTCGACCATATTTATTCGCAATGTTATGCTATCCCGGCGATGCACAGGAAATGGCAGATGTTTGGCAGAAGCACCTAAGAGAAGTCGCTAAAGAAATTAAAAATTCGGAGGGTTAATATGGTTAAAGTATTTATTAGCCAGCCGATGCGTGGCAAGACAAGCGAACAGATTCGCGCAGAACATAATGAGTGGGCAGACAGACTGGGCAAGTTATCTAATGAGGAGATTGAAGTAATGGATACAATCTTTGATGATTTAGATAATGAAGACCCGGCAACACCATTAAAGTGTCTTGGAATGTCGCTCTATATGATGGCAGATGCAGATATTGTAGTATTCTTGCCCGGATGGTCTAGTGCGCGTTGTTGTAAAATTGAGCACGAGTGTGCAGAAAAGTACGGAAAGAAGATTATAGACTACGATAACTGGTATGATTTGGAGGTATAAATATGGCAACAAAGGTAAATGTTGTTTTAGATTCAGATAACAAAAAGGTAAGATTAGAAGACGTAGCAATCGGTGGTGTCTTTGAATATGAAGGCGCTTACTATATGCGAATTAAGCCTCAGCTTGGTGTTAATTCTTTGAAAGTATACTCACCGAAGTCTGAGACGGATGAAGCTACGGATAGTGATGTATTTACTACAGTTTTATTCCCTCTTGGTAAAGAAGTTGTTCCGCATGATTCGACGCTAAATATTGAGGTATGATATGAATGTAAAGTTATTAACATACACAAATGAACCAGAAAAGATAGTAGCCGCTGCTGCTAAATTATGTTACGCAAAATCGGACATTGGAACCTTAATGGATAACCTTACTGATGATAAGATTTGCGAGTTTTTAGATAGGTTATCCAATTTGGGACATAGTTCTCCTACAGAACACGCTTCTTTTACATTTGGTATCGAAGGTGTATCGCGTAGTTTTTTAGCACAAATCTCTCGTCATCGTCTCGCATCTCTTTCAGTCCAGTCACAACGCTATGTTGACATGACAAACGCAGGGTTTGTTATGCCTGAAGAGTTTGCAGATGACGAACCGGCATCAAAAACATTTGAGGATGCTGTCGGTTATGCGCTTGAATCTTATGATGGACTCCGCAAATATTTGACGGTAAGGTACATTCAGTCTGGGATGGATGCTAAATCGGCAGAAAAGAAAGCGCAGGAAGATGCACGTTATGTGTTACCAGAGGCTTGTTGTACAAAAATGATTATTACGATGAACGCGCGTGAGCTTAATCACTTTTTCAATTTGCGTTGTTGCAATCGTGCGCAGTGGGAGATTCGTGAATGTGCTGAACAAATGTTAAGATTGGTATATCCTATTGCTCCGCACTTGTTTAAGAACGCTGGCCCATCTTGTGCTTGTGGCGCTTGTTCAGAGGGTACTATGAGTTGTGGAAAGGCGGCAGAGATGCGGCAGAAATATACAGAGATTAAGACACTTCACTCCACTGAAGTGTAATATTGAAAATTTTACCCGGAAAGCCCTTGACTTTTCCGGGTATTTTTGCTATAATATAGTTACGGAATGGAGGTTAGACTGATATGTTCGGGTTAGTGCCGTTATTACTTATACTATATCTTGGAGTTGGTTCAATGTACTTTCTTGAATGCTTCCCAGATATTTATACTGAATACGGACTATGGCAATGTGATTGGATAAAAGAACTTGCCATCATTTCTTTTTTTGTTATCTTTTGGTTGCCATACCTTATTATTTCAACTATGATTGGCTGGACTGTCGATGCTACATACAATATGATTAAGTGGTTTATATTAAGCGGTCAGGTCGATAAAGATGGCTTTGAAAAGGAAGATTTTGAATAAAGAAGGAGATTAACTTATGGATATGCAGAATGTTATTAACCGTTTTGATGGTGAGTATTTCTTTTTGAGTAATTTCTATCAGTGTCCTGTGACTTATGATGGAATTGCTTATGGTAGTTCTGAGGCGGCTTTTCAGGCACAGAAGACTCTGGATATTGAAAAGCGTAAATATTTTGGGACTCTTGACCCTTCTAAATCTAAGCGCGAAGGTCGCCGCCTTGTTGATTTGCGTTCCGACTGGGATGATGTAAAAGATAAGGTTATGTACGAGATTGTCATGACAAAGTTTATTCAAAATCCTGAGCTGGCCGATAAACTGCTGGCAACTGCTGGGATGACTTTGGTTGAGGGGAACAGTTGGAATGACCGCTATTGGGGCATGGATTACGATTGCACTGTTGGTCGTAATCAGCTTGGCAAAACACTTATGCTTGTTCGTGACAACATTCACATGATTCGTATGACGCACGATGATGGCAACGAATCTATTTCGTGAGGAGGAAAATATGAGTTATCCTGATTTCAAGGTAATGAGCCGTTATGTGCTAGAAGATTACCTTATGAACCCGGACAATGTTGAAACCCTCGTAGTCTCTATTACTGATATTGGCGCACCTCTTGCTGGTGATGATTGTGACAAAGACAATATCCATTTTCTTAGATTACAGTTCAACGATTGCGAAGTTAGTACGAAGTGGGAAACTGCAATGTCTGACGAACAGGGCGAAGAAGTAGCGAAGTTTATCAAGGGTTGGATAAACAAGACTTATGTTGAAAAAATCATCGTTCAGTGCGAGGCTGGTTGTAGTCGCTCTGCTGGTGTATGTGCGGCAATTATGAAGTATCTTACTGGAGACGATATGCCCATTTTTCGTAATCCTAAGTATAGCCCGAATATGAACTGCTATCGTATGGTCTATAATGCTCTTTTTAATTCAAAACCTGATGAAATTGAGTTAAAGAAGAAGGCTAAAATTAGTGATGCAATGTATTTTGCAGATGGCTCTGAGTGGGATTATTTTGGTGGAAAGGTTATAAGAGAATGATTAGTTATTGCTTCTTCTGGATTTACTCATTTTTTGTCTTTCTTCCGGCTGTTGTCGCGTCCATCGCGTCAGAACCTTCGAAGTGGTACGTAGCCGTATTTATCGTTTGGTTTATTCTATTACTGATTAGAGTATCGCCTACCGGGTCACAGGTTCCTCAGTATAGAGCCTTTTGTAAATATAGATTACATTGCCCGGATGAACTTCTTCCTAAGATGAAGTATACACAAATTAAACAGTTGTTATCCGTTAAAGAACTTTGTGCAGATTTTGATTATGTTAGCTGTGATTACTGTGCAGATAGATTTGTATACGATGATTATTATGACTGGTCTTGTAAAGATATGAGACATAATTTTGTAATTTGTCATATTGCTAGTAAAAACAATAACTATGTCGTTTTAAATCCAGCAACATATTTTGATTACTTCGCAATGTGCTTGACTGTTAGTAAGGGTTTGAAAAGTCTGTGTGCAACAGAAACGGTCGATGCACAGTTGAAAAATCTAAGAGATATTAGGGAAGTTGTACGCGAAGTGCAGGATAGAGAAGTAGCAAAGATGCAAAATGTTGCATCAGAAAATCTTGAAATCGAGAGTCGTATTATTGGCGATAGAAAGGTTAAGATAAAACAAAAATGAGTTACAATATTGTTGTCACAAAGGTAAATGAGCTTCTGGAAAAGTTTGTTGGTGGTGAGATTTTCTTTGACCAGCTTGACGATTCTATCAGAGCAAGTAAAGAGATTCTTGCAATGCTTGACCACGATGTTAAGATAATGTATCCGCACGACAAATATAAGTATGTTGTTACCGGTAAAACCGGCATTGCATATTTCAATTATGGTTTTACTACAGACCTGATTGTTCCGGGCGGTTTGCGTAAATCTAACACAAAGTTAGACCTTTCCGAATATGTAAAGCCCGATGAGAATTACGTGCTTATTGATGATTCTTACTTTATGGGACGTACAGAGGCAGTTATTCGGAAAGCACTCAATGAGTGCAGGGCTAATTTAGCTGGAACGCTCGTTTTTTATGACGGTTGTATCGAAAAGCGTTCTTGGGTCACTTCTATGTATCGTTACTATGATAATTATGACGTTTTAGGAAATAGATTGGAGAAATAGTTATGAAGATTAAGGTTGAGCTTACTGTTGAAAATAGCATGGATGCCGCACAGATTGACGAGAATCTGCAAAAGGCTGTTGCCGCTGGGGTTACTGAAACGACTGTCGCAGGACGGATTCGTGATGAGTTTAAGCAAATGCTCATGGGACAGATGTGGGGCAATGACATTAACGGCAAACCTGTTGTTGCAGATATTGTCGGTGTTGAGGTATTTGCAAATTCTAATGATACTTCCGTATTTTCTGAATGGCACAAGGAGGACTAAATGGGCGAGTGGTATATTGTTCGTGGTAACATGGATGATGGCTGTCGTAAGTACACCACAAAAGTTATCGTGTATGCTGATACTGTAAACGAAGCAAGGTCTAAGGCAAAGAAGCATTTTGAGACTGATGCAGATTGCCTGTTTACTCCTACCGATGTAAGCCGCCTTGATAAAAATAAGGTATACTAATTATGGAAGATTTTGATATTAGCAAAATCACTATGAGTAAGGTGTATCTTGATGAATATAAGGTAAGTCCATATTCAGAAGAACTTACTTATACGCTCGTCAATAGTGATGGTGATGATAGGGGTGGCAGTAGAGTATTGCGCTTTACTGATAATGACACATGGTCATTATGTAATAAGGACGCGGCCATCGTCCGTAACCATGTCTTTTTAGAGCCTTGGAATGGTGATAGGATTCTTAATGCCATTTTTTACGATGGGCATATCGCCGCAGTAAAGATTCACGATGACTGGATTTCTCTTAGCGAATGGGGCAATTCGTGCGTCTGCTTCAGAATGGGTGTTGAATACGCTAAAAACAACTAATAGTTGTAAGACTGGAGGAAATTTCCAGTCTTTTTCTTTAGATTTCCCTTGACTTTCATTGTTTTCTATGGTATAATATAGGTGTAAGAAGGATGAACGATAGCGGAGGTATTTATGGTCGGTTTAAAATTTATGATATGTGGATTTGCAATCTTTCTCATTGTAGTAATATTAGCTTGTGTACTCATTGCTGATTTATGCGAAAATACTTGGTATGACGATGCGCACGAGGACGAAGCAGAAGAAAGGTATTCGCTATATGTTACCAAAGTTGAACGCGAGATGAGCGCTAACGCAAAAGAACACGCCAAACGAGAATCGTATAACAAATGCGTAAATCATAGCGTCATTGTCAATAGTATCGTCAGTAGATATATGTCAAAAATTAACGACTATCTTACAAAATACGAATTAAAACAGTTTGAACGCTTCTATACGGTATACTGCAAAGAACTCGCAAATACTCTCGACTCGATTGATAAATGTGTATCAACTTCTTTATATAGCAACCTTGTATGTAAAACCAGAGACACATACGGTAGTATCTTCTCTAAAATGCTTGCAGATATAGAGACGTTTATTAAGAATAATTCCGTTTCTGTTACAGATATTGAAGGTATTAAAAATTTCGCCAAAATCAATGGTGATTTTGATGAAAATTACAAAGCGGAAATGGTAGATAATTCCGTTAGCGATACAAGCACAATTCTTACTTCTACTACTTCGGCGGTAGAAAATAGTGCAAAAAATTATGCAAACGCTTTGACGCACGCTTATGAAAAAGTGAGCCAGTATAAAGAAGAAAATGAACAGCTTACAAAAGAATTAGAAAAGTGCAGAGCAGAAGCTAAAAAGCATATTGATACAACTAATTCAGCAGATAAGCTAAAATCTGATTTAGCTAAGATTGACAAGGTTATTTCATGTCAAAAACGTGCTGGTAGTAATGACAGTACACTTGAGTTGATGCGTACTGTACGGCGTCAAATTGCAGAAACCGATATACTTTATGGTAAAGACAATTATACGGATTATAAGCTCTACTGCTGGGGCATCCCTATCGAGGATTATTTAAATGTTTGGGAAGCAGAGTTTGATTATCCGCACGACTATTTTTATTATGAATGATTGGGTGAGTAAATAATATGGAAGTTTGGAAAGTTATTAAAAAACTGGATAAACTTGCAAAAGAGAATCCAGAACAAAAAATTACGATTGAGACTGGCAAACATCATTATTATGAATGTCCTTGCTGTGGAAAGAAATCTGTTCGAGTACAAGAGCTTGCAACGTGTAAGCTCAGTGACGCAAATATCTATGAAGGTTTTGATGGTACGATTGTAATTGATTCTGAGTGAGGTTGTATTATGCGAAGTATTTCAGATATAGCCATTATTGTATTTATTATTAGCGTTATAGCTATTGGCGTACTGTTAGAGATTTATGGCTTTATAGTGTGGGCAATTCCTAGTGGTTTATTCGACTCTGTTCTATACTCATTGGGGTGTTTAGCGACAGATTCTTTTATTGTCGGAATTGTAACAGTTAGAGCGGACAGTTAGAGCGGTAGGAGATAAAAAATGATTAAGAAGCGTATCACATTATCCGATTGGACATACATTGGTAAATATAATGTATGCTATGATTGGGCAAGAGGACTTTGTGACTATTATCTTCTTTTAGATGAAGATAAAGCGATGTATAGAAAACAGGATATTAAAACGTGGTTCTATGTTCTTACATTTGTTCCAATTTGTTTAGTCAATATCGTTATTTGCATTATAGATGGCGGATTAGTCGAGTTCGAGGTTCCGTATAAGACACTCGACAAAACCTTCCTTGGTATGCAGAAAGACAATAGAACGACAAGTTGTGCTATCGGCGGTGTGTCTTACGACAGGGCAAAAGAAATTTGGAACAAATACGATAAGGGGTCAAGATGGAGATTTATAGAGAAATGATTGATATTATTATTTCTTTTTTCATCCTTGGTGGTCTTGTAGGTATCTGTTACGTTGGGTTTAGTGTTGTTGTAAGTATTTTTGAGTGGCTATGGCCGTTTTGAGTGGTGATGTAAATGGAAACATACGAAAAAATGAGACAGCTTCTTTGGGCAAGAATAACAGAGATGCTCCTAAATGGCGTTTCTTTGTCTGATACTGTAGATGCACTTCTTGGTGACATTACTGTGGATGTTTACTATAACCTATATTCAGCAAAAGATATACTGGAAATTTCACATCCGTATAAGCGAGATTACGGTCATTATTTTTTAGATAAAATTTGACTTTTGTGTAATAAAAAATAACGTAGGTACGTTAAAAATTTTAGGAGAAATTATGGAATATCGTGAAAAATCTAAACTTGTTGGTATACATAGAGGAAAATTCGTGTGTCCGGGCTGTGGAAGTTGGGAAATGTTATTTAACAAAGATGGTGTGCCGAATAGCTTTTGTGGAAGATGCGGTCAGAAACTGAACTGGTTCGACAAGAACAATAAGCCTATTTATGAGTTGAAGCTGTAAGGCGGGTGAATTGTTATGGGATGCTTTTCTTGGATGAGAGCAGATAAAACTACGAAACGAAGTAATATCGCAGATGGCGATAGCTACAAAATTCTTATTCCGAAGGAGTTTGGTGGTGGTTTTATTAAAGACCATTATCAGGGATATGGCAATGTTCTTTGGGACACCAAAGATAATATGGCTGACCTCTACGGTATTCTTGCATATTGGAACAAATGTCCTAATATGATTTACGATGGTGACGAATATCCGTCTACTATGAAAGACATTCTCACTAGGGGTAAGACCAGCAATAACAATAATCGCTGGCGTGGCATTAACATTGGTTGTCTCAACGGCGATATTGATAGACTCAAATATCCCTTGAAGCTCGTTTCTGCATCGTATAAAGGAAGTTACGAGGATTGCGAAGGGCGAAGCTATAATGACCCCTCGCAGGGGTGGGTTAAGACCTATTGGTGATAAGGAGCATATATGAAAAATCATGAAGTTAGTTTGAATACTCCGGTCTGGTGTACTGCTTTTGAGTTATCACGAAACTGTGGTGCAATCATTAGAAATCTACCGCCCCTCTTGGGACATTTTGAAGGCGAAACTTATACTGGTTACAAATATAAGTTTGTTCCAGAAAACAGTACCCATAAGATTGCACGTTGGTCGTTTGGTGATTATGAATATTTTCAGACTTATGAAGAAGCGGCAGAGTATTATAATAAACGTCTTGCAAAGGCACAAAAAGATATTGCACACGAAATGGCTATAACTATCGGTAAGCTAGAAAAGATGGGCGAACGGATTAACGGTATGTATGTAATTAACAATATGGATGGTACTATATGAGAATTTTAGTGCATGGCGATAAAAGCGATGTAATAACTTTTACTTGTACGAACTGTGGATGTATATTTCAAGCGAACCGCTCTGAATTTGATTCTTACACAAGCGCATCAGCTAAAAATATTTACGTTTGCTTTTGTCCAGAATGTAAAAAGTATGTAGAATCTACTGACTGGGGATGGTTTAAAATATGAAAAAGGCTCCTGATGCTCTTTTATATTATGTAAACAGAACAAAAAAGTTTACGCTTGATAGATGCTATGCGATTCATTTGTTAAAACTTGGTTATACGATTAGTGTTTATCGTCAAGCCATTCGTGGAGACAGTCTTATCGAATGGTGGAGTGAATATTTGCCAAGACGGACAAGATTATATAGAAGTCGGCAATACGAATCAATGGATGTGAACACGATTATCGGTTCATATTGGAACAAGCATCAAAATCGCCATATTGTGTGTCGTATGCCAGCTACAAAAGAAGTAAAATATCTAAAGAATTATAGAGTGGAGTAATTATGCAATACTATATTAACACAGTTCCTCTTAACACAGATGTTTGGTGTGTCGGGTTCAAATTTGGCAGAAACAAAATCACAGTAAACAGGCCACCTGTTCTTGGTAAAGTAAACAATCGCAGTTGGAATGCTTGCTTTATTCCAAATGGTAAAAAGGAGCGTTTTTCTGCTAGTAATTATCTGTATTATGATAATTACGATGAGGCTGTGACAAACTACAACTGGCTTATTAACGAATATGTGCGGAGGTTTAGTGGGTTTATCGAAGATGTAAGTGCGCACTTTATTAAAAATGAAGATGGCGAGGTAATTTTTGGATGAATACACCTATTATTAGCCCTTGGTTTTTCTATTTTGCTGGAATTGCAGATGGACTCGGAATTACTTTAATGGTTTTCGGGTGTATAGCGATTCTTATTTCAATTATTGTCCTATGCGTTTCAGTTGATGAGAACGAGACAGATTTTGTGAAAAAATCTATTAAAGGTATCATCATTAGCATTGTTATTATTATTCTCGGTATTTTCTGTCCGTCAGAAGATACTTGTTATAAAATGATGCTTGCTAAATTTGCAACTCCGCAAAATATTCAAACAATTACCGAATATGTTGGCGATACCGCATCAGATGTCAGCGATAGCGTAAGCGATGCCATTAAGGACATTATGGATTATAGCGTTGACCGTATCTATGATATTCGTAATAATCAAAAAGTTGGTGATGTTAAATGAGTTATGAACTTTTGATGCACAATGTAATTCCGTTTTGTATAGGAGTATATATTGGTAACAAACTGATTGATGCGAAATTCGTAGACGCTATATTTGGCGGTTGCGTACTTCTAGTCACTGGCGCACTTATAGGAAAAGGAGTTATTTAATGAATATTTACACAATTCTGTGCGTAATTCTTGCATCATACAGTGGTTACTTTGTCTACCACAAAAAGTATGATGGTGTAGCAATCTCTTGGATTCTTATTGCTTTAATTCTTGGATTACAGGGTGTCGGAGTAATCTAAATGAGATTATATAAATGTTCTGCTGTATGTTACTACGACGATGATGACTGGCTCGGCAAAGAAGTGAGTATGGCAGAGTATGTCACATTATCTGATTTGGAATCTCTTGTAAAGAGATATAATACCAGTGTTGCAGAAGTCATTTTGTATACTGGAAGAGATTGGGAAGTAACAGATATTACTGTTCGCTGTGTTACCAGACAGAACGAGACAATAGCCATCAGCCTAAAGCATCACGACCATTTAACGAGGCATGACGTAGCAAGAGAAATGCTTGAAGTCGATATATTCAGACAATATCTATTCAAACATCTAAAAGAAAATAAGCAAGAAATCACTTGCCCTTTCGGTGGATAAGGAGGTGTTGATATGCGACATTGTATGTGTCAAGTAAGATTCTACTTTGGCGAGGATGATTTTGTCGGCAAAGAAGTTATCCCAGATACCGTTCTTACCTTAGATAACATTCAGGATATGATTATCAACTATCATCAGGAGATTTCTGAAATTTGTCGCTCGCCTCATCCATGGGCATGTATTACGATGTTTGATATATTCTGTAATCCGACTGACGGTAGCGACAGACATTTCGTAACGACTATGGTTATTAAAGAAAATCTAAGTGAAAAAGAATTTCTTGATGAGGTGTCGGGTCTTACCGTATTTAAGGATTATCTGTCGATGTGCGAGAAAGAGAATAAAAGAAAGGTATATAGCTTATAATGACATGCTATTTTAAAATGTGATTAAATATGGTTTATAGATTTGAAAGAGAAATCCCGAAGAATAATCCGGTGTTTGCTTGCGGAGTCAAAGGGTCGCCAGAGGGCGGCTATACATTGTTTGGCCCAGCTTTGGGATATTACAAACGTGATGGCATAACACCGCTATTTATTTATCGTGGAGAAGATGAACATTACACGGCGGTTACTGCATGGGGGTTCTGTTATGCTGACTGCCCAGAAGATGCTGAATATGAATGTAAATTACAGAGCAGGATAACATTAAAGCTGGAACGTAGCAAACAGGAGCGGCGAGAGTTGAATATTAAATCTCTCGAAAATATTGTCGATAAACTTGCGGTTAGTAAAAACTAACTGTTGTATACAACACTATGGTAAATTTTACCATAGTGTTTTTTCGTAAAGAACTTGACAAATCCAATTTTCTTTGGTATAATATAGGTGTAAGGTGGTGGATATTATGGAAATCAATCAAACAATGGTCGCAGGAGAAATTCTTCGTGATGAAATGGTTGCCGATACGATTAGAAAATTTGTCGTAAAGAATCATGTCCATAAAGGACTTGAGCTTACATTTGTAAGAAACATCGTTTATATTGGCATCAAATTCACGCTTGCAGGATTCGGTTTTGATAATGTAAAGACATTACTTACCGGACTGCTCATGGATGTTTGTGAGCGTGATAGCGCAATTAGATTCGCACGTGTAATATATTCTATCACAAATACGTATATGGAAGAACACGGTATCTAAGGAGGAATCTAAAAATGAAACTTGGTATTGGTGATTATATCGCAATCGTTGTCGCCGTCTTAAAAGTTTTTGGCATCATTTCTATTTCATGGTGGGCTATTATCGGCTGGTGGTGCGCTTATTTTGTCGTAAGTCTCATTCTTTATTTAATCGTATGTGCGTGAAAGGAATAATGCAACAATGGCAACAACGAGAGTTTATGCTAAGGCGGCCTACAGCGTTAAACCGCTTGTAGACCACTATTTCGCTCAAGAAACACACTATGGTAAAACGGTGGATGGACGCGATACTGCTGTACAGTTATACCTTAACATTCTTATGATAGAGGCTATCAAAATTAAATATAACCAAACTATCAAGGAAACTAAACTGAATCTGCGTGGATATTTTGGGAATATTATCAATGAAGCATACTGCGATGAAATTGCAGAACGGCTTTATTTGGCAGTGAAAGCGTATATGGAGGAGTAAATGAGTTTTAGAACACAGGAGTTACCTAACACTATCCCTGTTGAGGGATTTACAAGTAGAAAGTTAAACAGCCCCAGATATGCTGTTCCTGTATCATTTCAGAAGCGTTGTTTGGCTCAGATTGAGAAAGACAAACGATTTAATACTGCAATGTCTTTATTAGACTCTTTATCTAACGCAGGATATGAAGCATATCTTGTTGGTGGTTGCGTCAGAGATATGCTTCGGATGAGAACTCCAAAAGACTTCGACATTACTACGTCTGCAACACCGGAACAGATTGAAGCTGTATTCAGCGATAAGCAGATTATCGAAACTGGTATCAAGCACGGCACTGTTACTGTTATGATTGATAGCGTAGGCTATGAAATTACCACGTTTCGTATTGATGGTGACTACTCCGATGGTCGGCATCCAGACAGCGTAAAGTTCGCTAAAACCATTGAGGAAGATTTAAGCAGACGTGACTTTTCTATTAACGCTATGGCGTACAATAAAGAACGTGGCTTTGTTGACCCCTACAACGGCTTCTGGTGTCTCCATGCAGAGAAGATTGTATGTGTTGGTAATCCTGTTCTTAGATTTCAAGAGGATGGCTTGCGGATTCTTCGTGCTATGCGATTTGCCTGTGTCTTTGGCTACAATATTGACGAAGACACAGCTTATGGTATGCGTGTCTGCAAAAAGAAGCTGGAATATGTATCTAAAGAGAGAATCCACACCGAGCTTGATAAGATGATTGTGACTTATAAGTTCGGTGATATTATGATGAAGTTTAGCGATATTCTTGTAGAAATTATCCCAGAACTTGATAGCCTAACAGGAAATATCTCATATACAGAAAATCCGAGTCGCTTCGACCTTTATACAGATATTGCTCATGAATTTATTGAGGGCGATAATCACCGCGATAAGATTACTTCTTATGCGTTACTGTTCCGCAACCTCACAATGTTTGAAAGCGAAATTCGCAAGCATCTGACTTTGGAAGAAATTGCAACTGCGGCAAGTGCTGTCGCACACAACGTCATGAAAGACTTAAAGTTTGATAACGCAACAATGGAGTCTGTATGTAAGATTATCAAGCAGTCTTTTGAATTTGTTCCTACGAGCAAATACAAAATGCGCGTTCTTATCAACAAACTTGGTAAAGAAGATACAGAACGTATGCTTGATTTGATGCTGATGCAGAGTAATATTCCTGCTTGCTATTCATGCAGTTGGGAGCAGTGTTACGACTCTATGAGCGTCTTCTATGATGTTAAAGATGAAGATGTATTCACCGTTAAAGACCTTGACATTAACGGAGATGACCTTATGGAAATTGGCTTTGAAGGTATCCGCATCCGCAAAACTTTAAACCACCTTCTGCATCTGTATTTCTTAGATTTAATTGAGAATAAACACGATGCTTTATATAATAAGGCTGTGACATTATTCAAAGTGAATGGTGGTACTGTCTAATGCCCAGAATACCTATTGAATATAGCGTTAGTGGTTATATATTTGGCGACCATCTTGAACATGAAATGACGCTAACTGGTGCGCCAATGGAAATGAAAGATATAGCCAAGCTGTTAGACAACGAGAGAATAGTTATTAGTGATATAGAGTATCATACTGGGAGCTTTCTATGCACAAAATATCTGACAATTAACTATGATAAATACCTCAAAGCTGATGACACGCATTATGATATAATGAATTTCTCTCTAACTGTTATGACTTCTAATGATATTTCTTTAAATACGATTGTTCATGAAATGAGTAACTATGGCGTATTTATAAAATATCTCATGACAAGATTAAAACAGAACCTTCCAGAAATCATTATATACAACCGGAGATAATAATGCCACTTCCTGATATTTTTAACGAATTTAACTTTACTGTCAGTGAACATGACGGTTTTACGTTTCGTTTAAAGAAAACCTTTATTTCAAAGTTTGAAGAGATTTACAAGCTAATTGACCGCGAAAAGGGTGATATTACAAGAATACTATATGATTTCTCTGGTACATGGGGAACGACTTTAAAACTTGAGTATCTTACAACCGAAACAAGCGCATCCGGTAGGAAATCTATCGTAAGAAAAAGTGTAATAATTGAGAACACGCATTACATTCCTAAAAATGCACTTATCCATGATATGTACGTACACGAACGATTCCTCAAATATTTCAAAGTATGTTTAATATATAATGAACCAGAAATCGAGGTATACTAATGACATTAAATGAAGCAATTCAAACCTTTAAGAACTTGGGCCTTATAGAAGAGTATTCTATTATAAGAGTAAATGTAAAAAGCAACAATACGGATGTGCCTTGTTTTTTATTTGAGTGTAGGATGCCAGTCTCTGAGGCAAAGTATTTCTTCGGCAACCTTGTGTTTATCACTAGCTGGTTGATAACTTCTGGTGAAGATAACGGGTATGCAGAGCTTGTTCTATCAGTAGCAAAGGAGGGCTAATGGGATATTACGTATATAGATATATTCATCCACTTCATCCGTGGCTATATGTCGGAAAGTGCAATTCTAATCTAAGAGATAGAATCAATAAGCATGAATCCGACCCTAGTGACAATATCAGCAGAGAGCATCTAAAAGAATTAAAGGAGTCCACTGTTTACTTTGTTGAATTGGATTCCGAGGCTGAGTCTGCGCTTGTTGAACGCTATCTAATCAACGAACATTCGCCTGTATTAAATATACGATACGAAAGTCTTACTGTCATTCAACAATATCAGGCCAAAGAATTGATTAAGCGACACAACCAGTATCACCCCGGATGGACTAGGTTTGACCGTGCTAAGATTTACGAAAAAAGAATTACTCTTAGTAAACAGTTTATCAAGAAATCTCGATATAGCTTTAGCACAGTTGAGCAGAGGGCCTTTATGTATGTTCTTATGAAAGCAAATGAGTTTCGATATAACGGTGATGCCGGTATGTTGACAATTCATTTCTCTTTAGATGACTATTTCGCACATGTTATTACTTCTCGTGGCGGTCAATCCAATAGGAACGCAATTAACGCATTATTAGAACTTGCTTGCAAACGTATTCCTATTATGACAAGCGCCGGAAAAGAATATGAATTACATGGTATCATTGATAAGCCTGTAATTGGTGCTGATAGGATTGTTGGCGTTCAGTTAAATCCTCTGTTCGCAAGCTATTGTAATATGACTAGCCAGATTGACTATAACGCGAATACTGTTATGCACTTTACGCATAAGTATTCTGCTAGATTATATGAGATTATGCTGGCATATAAACCAGAAGGTGAACAAAAGTGGACTTATACTGCTTATGATGGCAATGAACTTGCTAAGATGATGGCTACAACTAACCGAAATTCTAACAAGTCTATCAATGATGCTATTGAGGAAATCAATAATATTTCTGATATTAACATTGAGCTTCAGCAGAATATTATCCCGGCAACTTTTGTTTGTACTACAAAGAATCGGTTTGTCTTAGATAACTCGGAGGTTAAGTGAGAATGGGTATTAGTTTTAATGATTTGTGTATTGATTTGCAGGAAAAAGCGGCTGATTATGGCGATACTCTGCCGCTTGAGGATTGGCCTATTGTGTTCAATTTAGATGGCGCACGATACCATCTAAGGCGCTATGGTGGCCGTGTATACTTCGACAAGGATGCGAAAGAGGTAGTCGTCAACCTCGATAATTAACAAATTATTCACAAAGAATCCCTTGCGTTTCTGTGCCTAGTATGGTATAATATAAGTGTTCCAAGGGAACAGAAATAAGTGACACGAAAGGATAATAACGATGGAGTTTAAGATTTCTAGTGATTTTGACTACGAGTGCGTTCCAGAATCGCTTCTTTGCACATACGATTTTAACACTGACGACATTTTGGCGTATCTCGATGAAAACAAAAGAGACATTGAGAAACTGACCGAACACGTATATCTTGTGTTTATCCGTGACGATGTTGCCTTTACTTTTACTGTTAATGACAACAAAGAAATCGTAACAATGAACGAACTTACTGGTAGCCCAAAAAGCCACTGTTTTAGTGATGGTCTATTGCTTATTGTAGATGATGCCTATTGTTCATACTATAGCAGAGCAACTCTTTATCGTGTGACATCCGATGACGTTGTGCAGTTGATGTCGATTGACGGTGAGTAATATGCAATCTAAGAAATATTATCTTGTTGTCGGCATCCAGTACGACATTAATAACAACAAACGTGTAAGACACTGCATCACCTGTGCAATTAGTCCTAACGAGGCAAAACGCAAAGTTGATGAAAAGTTGTCTAAGCATGGTGCATATTTCGTTGAATACAGCACGACAGAATTGGATGATGCAACCGTATACGAGTTATTTTAAGGACGGTGAATAATTTTTGGGTGATTGGTATATTGTATATGGTAAAATGACACAGTATTACCTTGCCTTACCAAGCAAAACGTATGATACACATATCTGTGTTTTTGCTGAAGATGAAGCTGATGCTATGAAAAGGGTCGATGGTTATGGTCATACTCAAACCTTTAAGCCGGAACGTGCAGTTCTGCTCAATAAGAAATTGAGGTATCAAGTCCATGTCATTCATTAAGCAATGGATTATCTTATTTTTGGTAATTGCGGTAATTGTTTACTACTTTATCAAAGATAAGTTTTGAATAGATAAATCTAAAACAAAATTAAAGGAGATTGTATGAAGAAAATTATTTCTGGTGTCATCGCCGCAGTTATCGCACTAATTATCGTAATCACCTGTTTTGTGCGCATTCCTGTCGGCTACGTTGGTGTTGTCTATTCTGCAAACGGCGCAGAACAGACCACTCTTTCTCAGGGTTGGCACTTTACGAGTCCTATGAAGCATGTTGCTAACTTCCCCATCAGTCAACAGCAGATTGTGTTCTCCAATGACCCGGAGGACTATGGTGTAAAAGAACACGCGGATTGGCATATTGACGCTCCTGCTAGTGGTGGTATGGTTGGCATCAATCTAACTGTCAACTACAATTTCCTGCCTGACCGTGTTGTTGAACTGTATACTAAGTTTGGCGGCATTGATGGAGAGAGTTTGGTCGCAAGTAAAATTCAGAATAGCATTATCAGCTATGTTAAGGACGTTACTCCAAGATTTACTGTGATGGATATTTATTCTGACAAGAAGTCCGAAGTAAACAGCGCCATTACTGAATATCTGAACGAAAAGCTGACATCCGAGTATGGTATCAATGTTTCCAGTGCGCTCGTTATTGACGTTGATTTGGACGATGCACTAAAAGATAAGATTCGCGCAAAGGAACAGGCCAAGCAAGATGCGGAGATTGCTGAACTTAACAAACAGACCGCTCTTGCACAGGCTGAAACCGATAAGGTTAAAGCACAGGCCGAAGCTGACATTAAGGTTATCGAAGCACAGGCAGAAGCAGAATCTAACCGAATCGTTTCTGAGTCTATCACTGACAATCTGATTAAGATGAAGGAAGCTGAAGCTCGTCTGAAGCATGGTTGGGTTACTGTTACTGGCGCAGATACCGTTGTGACTAATTCTGGTAACTAATATGGTTATAATTGATTCTTTTTCGCCAATCAAAAAAGAGCATATCAAAGTAGCCTATGCTTACCACGATGATTACTATACTTGTGGTTTTGATATTGAGTATTCTTCTATCGAGGACGTAGTTCCGAAAGTCGAAAAAGTATTTCATAGATTCTACAATGATAAATGCGAGTTACAGGCAATTTATATGTTCGATGGCGCGTTCTTTATGAGAAGATTCAATCTAAAGAACGAAACAACGTATTGGCTGTATTGGGATGCAACCGAGGCCAATAGACTATGGCGCAATCCAATTTTTAGATAAACGCAAAAAAGATAGGGATAGTAACTAAATGTTACTATCCCTATTATATTATGCCTGTTTATTAGCAGTCATTTGTTTAATTATTGCCACAATCTTATCGTAGCCTAGCTGTGAACCCATAATGACACAGATACCTTCAAAAATAATCCACATGATACTCTGTGGAGTAAATGCGATATTTGCCATTACAAAGTATGCACAAGTACCAACTACACCAACAAGTCCACCAGTGCCAAGTGCAACAGCGGAAGTATTGTAGTTAATCTTTAGACCAGTAAGAATCTTCTTTAGGAACTCAACAACGATTGTAGTTAGAGTACCGAAAGCAAGAAGCAAAGTACAAAACAGTTCAATAGTCATATTTATTTCTCCTTAGATTATCTAACAAACATTGCTTTCCAAGTGTTCATTCCAACAATTCCATCAGCAGTTAAGCCGTGTACTTTCTGAAACTCCTTTACCTTATCTTCAGTATTCTTTCCGAATTGACCATCAATAGGTAGACCAAGTTTCTTTTGAACGAACTTAACAGCAGAGGTTTTTCCAACATTCGTTCCACGCTTGATTACAGGCATCAAATCGACTCTGTAATATTCATAACGTCCTGCTTGTGCGCATAACCAGAAAGTTCTATTCTGTCTGGTGTCTACATGAACAAAGTTGGTGTTGCTATAGTAGTAAACACCGACACCGTTAGTAATAGTTTGAGCAAAATAAGCAATCTCAACTGCTGATACACCAGAAATCTGAATATCAGCGGCCATACCTTTTACGTGATATGAACCGGAAGAACCACCGACTCTACGGTTATGTTCTGGTGTACGATAAGCAGAATTGATTATAACTGGCTTACCAAAGTGGTCACGAATCTTTTGTAGAACTTCAACGAGAGCAGTGTCAATAAGAACAGAGTCAGTACCATCCTTGCAAGCAAACTCTTTCACAAAAAAGTTTGTAGATAGTTTGATATTATCTTGATTTTTTACGCTATAAGTTTTTACCATAATTATCACCTTATTATACAAGCTAAAGCCCTCTTTAGTTGATTAAAATATGTTTATTTCGCAACACCGACGATAAATATAGTTCCCAATAAGTTGTTTTGCTGTACTGGTATAATGGACACCATCTATTGTTAAACTGGTCGGTATTTTACCTGCTAAGATAGCTTCGTCATCACTGGGAGTAGGCGTCATTCCTGCGTCAATAAGACCATATTTCATCAAATAATCATGAAGGTCAATAAAAGATGTTCCAAACTCCACCTTCATACGCTGATAATAGTCGGAATACGTTGTAATAGTTTGACCACTTGGGAAATAACCCGATGATGAACCAATAGTCATTCCAAGGAACACGGTATGCTGTGCTCCAATATGATTCTGGATAAGCTTATTAAACATAATATACTCATCCAAAGTTTCGTAACCGCCAGAATTAGTCCCAATAAAAATAAACAAGACTTTAGGCGATTGATATTCCTCCGTGTTTTTTGAACATCTAATGAGCATAGGAGAATTAACAACAAATGGATTAGAAAGCGAAACAATATTTAGACTTTCATCACAAGCCGCCACTCCCCATGATTCAGTATCACCGCTTCCGCTTCGGTACAATAAAAACGGCTGTTTACTTTCTCCAATATAAATCGGATTAACAAGTTTCCCAAGGTCATTTGTACTGCCATTTCGATTTGGGAATGCTTTATATCCCAAAAGTGTCCCAATTCCATTTTTATCAGCAATTGGCACAATTGAAGCCGATTTTCCGATTGTGACACCAGCTGGCACAATCATTGAATCCCCGCCGGCTCTGCACGCTATTGTAGGTACATTTTCTCCGCCAATTCCAAAATTATATCCAGTCATGCCGGATTTTTGTTCAACAATCTGCGTCCATCCACCATACATTGTAAGAGAATCACCGTAATATACAATAAAATTTTTGTATTTCTCAAATTCATTTTCTGTATGACCCGCAAACCGTGTAGAATCTTCGCTATGTTTTGCTTCGCAACTGTATTCGGCGTACTCAGCCTCAACGCATTTTGAGCTTTTGGGAGAAAGGAAATTGATATCCTCATCAAAAATGAAATACGATACTTTATATTCTCCTATCGTATTTGTGACATATAATGTTGAATTGTTACAACTTAATATAAATTGAATACATAATCTGTCAATGTTGTTATATTCATCTCCTGAAAGGTCTATTGAAATAATCCTTACAGATTTGTTATTAAAACTTATATATGAGTTCCATATACCTCCACCAGTAAATGTACTTGTATTTGGAGTTGCGCAGACAATTAAATTGGTTTGTGCAGAACATTTTAATGCAAGCTTAATTTTAGAATGCTTTTTGCGAAAATCTTGAAATCCAGTATTTACGATTGTCAAGCGACATGAAAACCAGTGCACAATTTCTCCCGTGATTTTTCCAATAAAATCACCACCAATAACATTGGAGCCATCTGTTATATTTGTAACACTACCGTCAAAAATATCATTATTTGCATTTACTACAAAACTCGTGTAAACAGTCAATTTATCAATCTGAATATTGTTTAACTGCTCATTTAGTTGATTATCAGCATCAACGGCTCTATCAATCTCGCTCTGTAAATCGCTCCTAATAGAAGTGACTTCTGATGAGTCTGCTTTTTCAGATAATTTATCACCAACAGTTTTTGCATCAGCAGCGTAGCCAGAAATTGTAAGTGTAGTATCTACTTTTAATGAAGCAGCACTTTTAGCAGCAGCATCAGCGGACGCTTGTGCTGCTTTTGAGGCTGCAAGTGTATCGCTATAATATTTAGCAGCGATAGCATTAAAACTATCAATAGCGGTTTGTAGCGCATTCTCATCTTCAATAGGCGCACCTACATCAAGTAGTCCTTCATCAACCTGAAAAGTAGCTGGCTTGGTATGAAGAATATATTGTGATACGTTAGTCATATCATTCGTATCATAAATTGATACATCATAAGTTACAATACCTTTAGCACTTGTAACATTAGAATCAAGAACCCAGTCGAACAAAACAAACTGCTCGTTACCATCCGTAATTACCTCTCTAGTATTACAGAAAAACTGGTCATAACGATTCAGAGAATTGACATATCTGACAGTAAGAACCTTGTCGGTAATATCAATACCATCAATCACTGATGGAATCTTAAAGGTAATATATCTTGAATCATTATCATTTACAACAGCCAATTCTTCTGTCGCGCTTGGAACGATTGTTCTATTTACAATTTCAAAAATATAAGTTCCGTTCAAGCTATTCAACCTCCTAATTTATAGAAAATAAAGGGTGTTGCATTAGCAACACCCACTTTAATTAAACGTATTTCTCACCAGTAATATACTCGTACTCTTCTGGTGTAATCCAACCCTTTTTGGTTACGTTATAGACCATTTTCTTAGTCCAGAAACCAGAATCGTAGTAATACTTAGCTTTCTTTCCGTGAGCTGACAGTTCCATATCGGTCATATATTAGCCCTCCATATCTTCCATGCCGCCCATACTAGCGGTACTCTCTTCTTCAACAGGTAGGTCAATATCACTCATAACAGCGATATACTCAATCAAAGACTGCTGATTGCTAATCTGAGCATTACGATATTCGACCATCTTTTCCTCATGAGGATTCATAATAGCCTTCTGAAAAATCATAACTCTTCCTCCATAATTCGTAATAGAATTTATTCATCCTTTGTACTAGCTTATACGAGTTACCATGTTCTGCATGAGCAACCCAACAGCTATAACATTGGTCTATCTTATCTTTGGTTCTGCGACCTTTCACAACAAGTTTAACCATCTTACGTAATTTACGCTTTTCATTTTTAACATTATCACCAAGAATTGACATAACAACCTTACCAGTTTCAGTAAGCCTGAACTTAAATCCCAAGAAAGGAATACCTTTACCAACTCTATAGAGTTTGGTTTTCTTGGGATGTAGTTCAAGACCAATCTTGGCTAGTTCTTCTTGAATCTCGTGCATACACTTAATTAAGTAATTTCTGTCATGATGGATAAGAATAAAGTCATCCATATAACGAATGTAATACTTAATACGCATACGCTCTTTGATTTTGTGGTCAAGTTTATCCAGAACAGAAATACCAGCAATTTGAACAACTTGACTACCGGGATTATAACCAGTATCACCAAGATATTGTTCATTCAATATTTTACAGACTCTATCTGCATATTCTGCTGGTAGTTTCTCTCTGAACAAAGCATTCGTTGTATCGTGCCGCATATTATCATAATAGTGCCTAATGTCGCATTGTAAAACCCATGCGTCAAGGCCATTCTTTCTGTAGCATCTCTGCAAATGACATTTAAGACGACCTCTAGCAAAGTCTGTGCCTTTACCCTTTTGACACGCGCAATTATCATAAATAAAACTTCGAGTCATTAACGGATATACTATGTTGTCATTAAGACTACGTTGATATACTCTATCTCTGAAAGCTATGCTTACAGCAATTCTCTCTTTCGGATGAGTAATATGGACAGTCTTAGTTGGACGTGGCTGGTATGTTCCGTCTGCTAGTTGTTTTTCCAATTTAAGAATCTGCTCTACTCCATGAATGTAGAAATTAGCAACAGATTCTTTCCAACTAACATTTTTCTTACATTTATACAAAGAATCAAGTAGATGCTCGAAGTCTAGGACATTTACTACTTGATTCAATTCCTAATTATTATTCATTGAACTTTGACCTAACAACTAAACTAAGCCGTATATAGGTGTACTGGCTCGCAAGCCAACACCATCGGCATAGAATGGTTTAGTTACCCTTTATAAATCCTGAAGCAAGGTAACAGGGTTATAACCTCCTTGTATTTGAAGTCGAGAACCTAGCTTGCGCTATGCGTAAGATTTTTATTAGGGACTTTCAAAAACAATCGGGCGAGAACCTATTCGCGTTGCTCGCGTTGTTGTTGTTGACGTTACCGCTAGAGTTGACATTCCACGTATTATTAGCATTGCCACGATTAGCAGACCGCAAGCGCACATTCTGAATCAGGTTATAACCCAAATATATATAAAAATTAAGTTTCGTCTTTTACTTTAGATTCGTTAAGAAGGTAGCCGTACCTAGTACAATCGCTATGATTCCACTTACGTATCAAACCCCGGACTGAAAGAACTGATTCAGACCAATACTTAATACGTGAGGCCCTCAAATGATATACAGTTTGTGCCAAGTATATAAGGTTTAATAGCGTGTTACATGCAGTTGCCGCATCTTTTTGGAGTTTATCTCGCTCCTTCCATTTCTCAACATTATCGTCAACTCTAATGTTGTTTGCATCCATAAGATTTAAGAAAATGGTTAATACGGAGTCTTGGATTTTAGATTTGACCGCCTCATCATAATCAGGAATAAACACATTCTGATTAGATGTGATTTTCAAAGTATAGGCCGCAAGCGCTCTGGCTTGCATAACGACTTCTAGTCTATTTTCTTTTCGCTGACCAGCAGGTACGGACATTGTGCGCCCCTCCTTAATTTAATTTTCATATATTTGCTTTTATTGTTAATATTCGGACAACAGTGTTTCTCTAAGGAAATCACTGCTTTTAATCTAAATAGAAAATCTTGCACGAAAGTATTCGTGCAAGATTGTTAAGATTAGCAGATGACACAAGCGGGCGAGAACCTAAGCGCGTCGCTCGCGCCGTAGCTGCCGACGTAACCGCTAGAGGAGACATGCCACGTATAACTAGCATAGCCACGATAAGCAGACCGCAAGCGCACAACCTGAGCGCTAGAGGTGTTCTCAACAGCATAGGTAATCATCTGAGGATAAGTACCATACTGAGCCAACGGAGTAGAAGTACCAGCAACACGCTTCCAATATTCCCAAGCATCGCCCTCGCCAGATTTCTGAGGATTGACATAAATCTGCTCAAGTGCTGGCAAGAATACTTTATCATAAGTTACGTCAGGAGTATTACCAGCAGTATCGTCATTTACGGTATTTGGATAGGTAACAACCTTGACAGGCTTGATAGCATCTAAAAGGTCAGCGGGCATACCGGTCAAGAAGCCATCGTAAGATGCCAACTGGTCAGGTGCAATATCCCACTCATCCTGTGCTACCCACCAGTTACCCTTAGTAGCGGAACTGTTCAGGTACTGGCGTAGTGCGGATGTTTTCCACCTGTTCCATCCATAAGCCATTTCCTGACAGGAGTTCAAGCTACCATTACGACTACGCGCCTTCATAGTACCAAGATTAGTGCCAGAAACAGTAAATGTCGGGGTGATATTGTCTTCAACCTTAGTCTTACCGTCTGCCGCCCAAGTGTAAATACGCCAGTTGGATTTTGCTTGGTCAGGCGCTCCATAGCAACCAGAAATACGGCCACCAGCAGGGACAGCCTTAGTGGTGGTAAAGCAGACCACATCACCAGCGGCAACATTATTGCCCCACTTAGATTCAATAATAAAATAATAAGTGCCAGCGGCCAATTCAGTATCACACTTCAAAAATGCTCTCTGGTGACTGAACTGCACACCGAATGGGTGAGCGTAGTGTGCCTGAATAGTCATGCCGGGGACAGTCTCTCCGTCCTGAAGTGAGTAATTGCCAAAATGAGCAACGTGCCAATTATAGTTCGCGTATTCCTTATTGGAATTAGCGGTATCAATCCACTTATCCTTAAACTGGTCGCCAAAATTATAAACATATTCTGCATAACCAGCACGAACCAGAGTAGCAACTTCTGCCCAGTTACCGGACATCTGCTGTAGCTTATCAGCAGCAAGAACTTCCAGTATGGCGTTCTGCTTATTCATAGCAGCAACAAAAGTTTCATCTCTTAAAAGTTTTCCCATAATTTAATCCTCCAAAAGAGTTAATATCTTAATCAGAGTCAATCTCTGATATACCAGCTTCTACGTTAAATGTAGACGGCAAACTATGCCAAGCGTATATTGATTTAGTTGCATCATAGATAGACACATCGTATTTTACAGTACCACTCTTTTGCGTAACAGAGCCGTCCATTATCCATTCAACATAAATATAGGTCGCATTATTTTCAATTACGACCTTCTTATTAGTCATACTGTATTCATTAAGAGCACCAGCAGCATTAAGACATCTAACAGTAAAATTAGACTGTCTTACATCGTATCCATCAATAGTTGCTGGTACTTTAAACACAATACGTCTTGCGTTAATATCGCTACTAACTGCCACTTGTGAAGTCAGTGTTGGAACGATAGTACGCTCTTTGATTTCAAACACATATTTTCCATCAGTATTCATATAATCAACTCCTTACTCTAATTCTTCTCTACAGAACGTGTAAATATCCCATTCAGCTATAGTGCCAATAGTAAGAGGTGCGACATCACCAATAGTCCTAGCACGAGATACAGAGATTAACTTCTCATTAACGGTTCCAGTAAAGAATGTTTCAAAGTTCTCTCTCGAAATATATGTACTACTACCGTCAATATATGTTTTTCTATCCAAGTTGGCAATATGAACCGTAATAGGCTCTTGTGCATTAAAGATGTTATAAGATTTATCTAAATCACCAAGCCTGATTACATCAACAGGGATTCCATATAAAGCATCATATACCATATTTCATCCCTCACGATAACACACCGGCAGTAGAAACGCCCATATTACCAGACAAGATACCTTGGTCATCAACGATAAGACCCTGTGCAATAGTTCCAGTACCTTCAGTATTAGTGATAGAGAAATTCAAAGCACCAGCCTTAACGACAACACGTGAATTTTGGTAAGCAGTTCTAACTGTAGTTAAATTACCCCAAATATAGGCAGTACCACCAGTAGCAGCATTAGTAAGGAAGAATCCTGCGATTGGTGAATTACCGCCTCCAGTAATGTCATTAAATGTTATATCACGCTTGTTAGTAACAAAACCCATCTGTGCGCTACTACTAGATACTTGGAAATAGTCAGAAGTATTAGGGATTCTTACTCTAGCATAACCCTTATTGGTAATTTCCTTACCGGAAATATTACCATTAAAATCAGTAGGGTCTAACTTGGTTTTTAGAATGCCAAGATACCAGTATGACGGGATTGATGTTGATGTAGCCTGACCAAACATAAACTGATTGACCAAAGAAGCCATAGTCTTATTTATCATTAAGCACCACCAACCTTTCTTCTAAATATAACTTCTCCCCAAGCACGAATATACGTACTACCTTCATGCGTCAGGATAGGTTGCTGAATATATTTACCATCTCTTAGATTGATAGTGTTACTTGATGTAAGAGTGATATAAACGATTCCTGTTTTGTTATCAACCTTAATCTGACTTGAATTATTTGTGCCATTAAGCGAGAGCACGACAGTTTCATAGTAGTCATAGGTGCATAAATTCCATGTAATTTGACTAGCATTAGGGATGATGATACCATCATCCATATCTGTAAACTGAAACGCAATAGTAAATGTATCGCCTTGAATAAACTCTCTAGTTGGCAATTTGGTTAAAAACTCATCACTCATTGTAACACCACCTTTCTCTTAAAATATCTCATATTAGTCCTCCTGACATACATCGCCATCTTCATCAACATATAAGCCAACAGCACTTACTGTGTTGTATACTTCTCTTAAACTAATTGTCTTTTGTAATGGAGCGTAGACGGTAATCGTGTCTCCGTCAACGAAGTCGATAGGGATTTCTGCAATTTGTCCATCTTTATACTCAAAAGAGATACCAACATTATCTATAGGATAGTATTGTGTTTGTTGGTTGGCAATATAAGAAAAATCATAGCATGGAGAAGACCAATGACCATCTGTATATGTAAAAGTATATATAAATAAATTATTCTGAGTTACCTCAGAAACTAAATAATCATAATTAACACCAACTTTTACATTATCTGGCATATTTGATATTGTTGTAGTAATCTTAGCCTTACCCTTATCAACCGATTCTAGCGCATCTAAATCATCGTCAAAAGCAGTAACATCGCCATAAGAACGGCTTGTTCCTTCGTTAGTGACTGCATAGACGGTCTTTCTGTTTTCAGCATCTGTACCAGCACCAACGCTGAACATTTCATCACTCTTCGGTGTAGCATTGTATTTGCCTACAACAGATTGTGCCTCGTTATTTGCACTGACACCATGTCCAGCAACGAAAGAATATAAACCACCAGCTATATTATCAAAACCAAACGCTGCCGCACCGCTGGATATTTCATTATTGTTCATTTTGAAATATCCTGAACCAGCTGGATTCGTTGCCGAGAGATAACCGCCAGCAATATCATTCAAGATATTCACCCGAATAGCTTGCGTACCATTCCATACAAAAAACAGAGACGTATTACCAGTAATATAAAGGCAGACACCTACACCGAGTAATCTTTTATTATCATCATTTGCTAACCACGTATTCATTGCAGATATTGATGAAAAGAAGTAGCCAATATTCCTTGACTTTACTTCATCTAAATCATCTTGTAGCTGGCTAACTTGTGGTTTCAACGAAGTAATATCGTCTTTATTAAACTGGATATTTTGCTCATTTGTAGTTACTCTATTAGTAAGCGTAGAATTGGCGGTTTTTAAATCAGATATATCAGAGGCATATTGTTTTGAGATTTTATCAGCGCTCGATATATGGTCATCCAACTGTTTAAACTTCTCTTGCGTTGACGTTTGTAAATCTTGAACACTTGTTTCGACAGTATCAATTTCCTTCTGCAAGTTCGTATCACGAGTTTTCGATGCTTGCTCAATCTCTTCTTTCGTTTGTTGAATGGTTTGATTTATTTGCACAGTATTATTTGTAACATAGTTACGAACACCATCACTACTAACCGGATTTGTACTAAAAGCAGTCACAACTTGGTCAACCGTAAGCCCTTTAGTATATAATTTACCAGTAGCATCCACGCCTACATCTTGCATCATTTCTGACGTTTTTGCAACTGGCATTACACATCCACGGGTAGTCGATGTCGCCAAAGATGGGGTTATCGTAGTTTCACTGCTTCCGTCATATTTCTGACCAAAAATAATTAGCGCGTGTGGATTTTTCATTGAGCTAGGCAAGTTAGCCAACTGCTCATAATTTATTTTGTGTAATTCACCATTATTATCTAATACAGCAACAACAGTAATATTAGAATAGTTTGGCATAATAACTCACCTCACTTAATCAGTCCTATTTTCATCACTTGCTCGAACACCGAAGCGAAGTCCATATATTTTTGATGGAAGATTTCTACTGCTCGCTTCCGAGAATTTTGGATACATTCCAGTTATGACTCTATCATCAAAAGCGCCAGAAAACTTTAGTCCATTAAAATTGTTGTTATTATAGGAGGTGTTATCCGCTGCCTGTATTCCGAACTCAAGCATATAGCAACGATAGAAATAAACATAACTACCATTATTGTCATTACCAAAAGTAACAGAACGAGACGCAAATGTGTTATAATTTCCTTCGTACCATTTTTTACCGCCTAGATAGTTACCGGAATCTCTTGAGGATAATGTATATGGTACACGAGACACCATAGATGATGTCGCACCACGAACTACCATTGTACTGCCATCACCAGTTGATGTATATACCATGACGGCAGTAAATTTATTCAAGTCCTTTTCTCCGCTCGTTCTTATCGTATCTTCTACCAGATTGCTGTAACCACCCTCCCAGACTAACATACACCAAGCGTCCTCACGTAAATTAGATGCGTAGATAGTTTCGGCTCGAATATTTGCACCTGTTATTGTATTAGCCTTTATCTTATCTCCACTAATTTGGTTTGCTCTAATATGTTGAGCCAATATACTATCAGCCGCTATCTGACTTGCAGTAATCTTGTCAACTGTAAGCTGACGCATTACCATATCGCCATCACCAGTCATGCCATACTGCCATTCATCAAACGTCTTTATAGTGTTTTTATTAAGTCTTCCGTATACTGGTATTTTTTCAATTTTAAAAGGGAAAACGGATGTATTCAAATTATAAGTATAAAAAGATGCCCATGCGAAACCAGAGGATGCAAAATAATAATAGATATAGCTTTCTTCCATTGTCTTACCATTATGAAAACAATATCTAGTGCCCGTATCATCAGTTATCGGTGTCACATGAAGACCAAGACCGCCGCCTATTGTTGTAGCAAAATCCTGCGTGTTCTTTTCTATTTTTGTTTTCATGTCGCTGGTTTCTCTTTGCACTTTCTCTATGTCAGTTTTTAAATCAGCCAAATCGTTTTTGATGATATTATCTAATCTGTCATTAGCATCTTTTATAGCATTGTTAAATTTCTTCGCATTTTCCTCTGCTTCGTGCACTACCTTTTCATTGATAAATGTTTGCATATTATCTATTGTATCATTAGTAGAAGCGATAGCGCTAGAATTATTACGATAATTCCCACTGCCTGTACTCCAGCTGCCATTTGTTGTTGACGTTCCAATTAGTGCGCGTTGCACTCTTTGCACAGTAGAAGTATTATTAGAGAAAACCTTACCAAGCGTATATTCGCTGGTTCCAAGATTAAACTTGTTACCAAAGGTAAAACTCAGACTATCAGGATTGTCGTATTCAAAAGAGACTTCCTGAACAAAGGGATTCAAAATTTGGTCATCAACATACATGACATTTATCATAGAGCCAAGAGTTAGTCCATCACCATCAAATCCCAACTGCTCCGTCCATTCTCTATATTCTGGTAGGAATAAAAAGTTATTAGACGTAATATCAAAGCTAAATGCTGGCTGACTACATTCATCCAATACTTCATACCCCTGTTGTGCAAGTTGCGTAGCGACAGTTAGAGTATCAATAAGCTCAATCTTCTCGGAATAAATATTAAGCATAATATAGTCGCCTGATTTTGGTGTATACTTATATTTACCATTATACGTATTCTGTGCAACACCAACTTGTGTTGGAAATTTAGTAGAATCATAAACCTGATTGATAACACTTCCACTATCATTATCGCTTATTGTCCAATAAGTTCCGTCAAAGGACATATAAAAATGTCCTTTGATAGATTTTTTATCATTTTTATAACTTGCCCACTTTGGATAATTCACAATCCAATTACGAAATGTAGCTTCGTTAAAAGTAATCGGATTTGCTTCGTAGTCCTTTGTATCTCCTTTGCATAAATACTGAATCATGTGACCATCAGTTGCACAACGATATTCTTCAATAGTCATTGTGCCTTGATTCGTAGTGACATATTTAGTTGTGTCAGCTGTAGATTCAATATCAATATCATCTGTAGCAGTAAAACTTTCATCGGAATATTCACTCTGAATTAGGAACGGTTGTAATACTTCTTGCTCAAGTGCACTAAACCAATTTTTATATGCGTAAATATTTACATATTGGTCTAATTTGTCGTGAATGTAATCCAACTTTTGATTCAAAACGTCTAAACAATAGTTTTGAACTACAGTTGCTTTTACATTATTGTCGTTTGGGCGCTTCTGACAAATTGTACTGACGTTACTTGTATCATAAGTTTTTGAAATCCAGAATAGTGGGTCATCAACAATAAACTCTTTTGTCCTACCAGAAACAAGGTTTGTCAATGTTTCTGGCGTTAGATTGTATACATAGTCACCACCAGATTTATATACATCCATGTTGTTCTGTGCAATTTTTTGATATTTTTTCATCTGGTCTTTTGTGATATTTGTTTGGTATGTCATAGCACCTAGACTAATTAAACCTTGAAATGCAGTAGAAAGGCCAGCGTTAATTGTAGTTGTTGCCGCAACTCCAACTATGGTTGCACCAAGAGCTGAAATACCAAGAGTACTTCCTAATGCTTCCGCATCACCGGCGAGCATTGCTCCGACAGCAGCACCACCAGCTGCTAATGAGCCACCAGCAGTAAGACCGGCCAGAGCGACAGCCCCAACTGCAACAACAGCCAGACCAATACCAAACAAAATAGTGCCCCAGATACTTCTTTTTTGTTCTTTTGTGTCCTCTTTATATGTACTAATAGCTTCTGTACAGTAATTGTATATATACTCCGCGTATGTATGATATGTGTTCATCATAACATATTGTGCGTTTAAATAAGTATATCTCTTCAATAGCCATCCATAAGACCCTTCGGTAGTAGCATCAACAATAATCTGTCTGACTTTTTCTTCCCACAGTTTAACATGGTCTGTAAATTTCATGCTTACTGTTACTGGTCTACCACTAGAGCCATATACGATGTTACCCTTACTATCATATTTTACAGACTGAACAGTGAAATCATCACCAATCCACTCTTCCTTTAGATAATAGTCAAAGTTATAAATATTATCTGTACCAGTTGGATTAACCTTAGAGAGTGATAGCTTATCAGAACCCTTAACCGCAAGGACTGTTGAAATTTCATCAGACAGCTCTTTTAGATTCGCTTGTTTCATTAGATTATCCATGGATAGAGTAATGTCTGTAGGTCTAATCAAATCATCCTTCTTATGAACACTTACAATATAATTCTCAATATCATAGGTGAATACGCACTCATAAGAAGTAGAGACATAATTCTGCAAGAAACCATACAGACCATCGCCACTATCATCGAAAGAACGATACTTTGTCATTAGTGATTCATCAATAGAATCATAATCAAAAGTCCAATCTTTAAAATCTGCACCGGCGAATAGTCTATACATCAAAGTATCATTTGGATAATCTTTGTCATAGAATTTATAAGATTTTGCGAATACGGTGGTTCCACCATCAACCATAGTGGTTAAACACAAGTTGACCGGCTTATAGTTTAACATATACTCAACGGAATATAGAGTAACATCTTTATAAGGAATCATCTCTTCAAAGATTTCAGACACTTCTTGAATAACGAAATATCCAACACCATCAAAGTGAACCAAACGCATCTTTCTGACAAGATTATATTCGGGAAAATCAACGTCATTCATAGTCTTGTAAACTCTGAATGAAGCCTCGGAAACGTCATTACATCTAAGAGTAAATTTTAGTTCTTTTACGTTCGTCATGATGCAGATTTCATGTTTATTTGGGTTACATAATTCCATCTGCGGATACTCATAAAGATTATTAAAATCAAAATTAGTCTTGATAGAAACCACCTCCTATACGTTTTACATTCTGATACTTTATTTTTAAGTCATTGATTCCGGTTGACGTTACTTTGATATAAATAACACCCTGCGGAATCTTTAGTAGTTGCTTATTAAATGATTGAGTCCTATACATTTTAGTCAACAAATTACCATTTGCATCTCTGCAAGTAAAAATACCCGTAGAATTATCTAAAGAAACCCATTCTGGAGAGTTGAAGTCTTTCGCCCAACTTGGAACAGTATAATCAACTTTAATACCATTCTTTTGAGTGTTAGATAGTTTTGCGTTCGGCGTACCAATCATAAAGGTCTTATCATAAGTTAAATCTTCATTATATATCTCTATGATGAGTTTCGCGCCACTTATAGCAATAAACTCTAATATGGGCTTCATCGGTTCAGTTTCTTCAGAAACATTTATCCATTCAGTAGTAGAATTTGATAGTTGAATAGTTCTGACCTGTCCCCATGCCCAAGGTGCGTCACAAGTGACTGTAGCAGTCACACCGCGATAACCACCAGCATAAATAAGGTCATTATTTAATGTAATATAGCAATTCCAGTAATACTGGTCAAAAAGGTCTGAACAGACCTGTAATTTACGGAAACCAAGTGGTGATGCAAGCCAACTCTTAACAGCAGTCAACGTATGAATATCAACAGGCTTATCAAAAACTATCTCAATTCCAAATGTCAACGGCTGGTCAACCTGTACATCTAAAACAGACTGTTTAGCACTTCTTAACGGCTTAATTGTCGTAAATGTTCTACCATCACCGGATGTTCTCTTATTAGGGTCTTCTTCAATAAATACTATAGAACACCCATAAAACTCAGATGGAACATCATTAAAAATAAATGGAAGCCCCATTACAGCCATATTTTCACCACCTTTAATATAAATATATAAAACGTATTATTACGTATTGTTTTCAACTTTAAAATAAGAACATTGGCCCACGCCCACTAGCATTTTAATTTAATTCCGATACCCTCGATATAAATATCTACGCTACGATTACCAATGTTGCCTAATTAACTATTGCTAACTAGGCATTCACGTGTTAGTTACGAACGATTAGCAGTTGCAATCACAAGCCGGAAGCGGATTGTAAGTGTGTGCTGCGGTTGTACCAGCAGTGCTATCAACAGCCAGAGAAGCAATGCGGTTTGGATAGAAGGTTGCGTTAGTGTAAGTGACAATCAGATTGTCATTAGCCTTACGAGTTTCAACTTCACGCTGTACAGCGCAATCTAGGGTTGCGTAACGGTTTTCCATACGCTCCTGCAAGATTTGGAAACTATCTTTGTTTGCCTGATTCTGAACTGCTTGCGCACCAAGCTGTTGATTGACGGCAGCAAACAGAGCCGCATTGCGGTCATCCTGCTCCTTCATCTCTTTCTTAATCTGCTCGTAAACACCAATAATTTCCTCACGAGTATTTTCTTTTGCACGAGCAAGTGCGAGTTCAGAGTCCTTCTGTGCGATAATGAGGTCTTTTTCTACGATAGCACGGTCATTTTCACGAGTCATATTCAACTCGTAGCGATTAACGCAATGGTCTTCGTTGATGCAATTCTCAGTGGTGCGTCCACCGACAACACCAGACAATGCACCAAGTCCACCGATAGCATTCAAAGCACCCAAAGAAGTACCAATGATACCAGTAGCCAAACCAGCGTTAGCGACGCCCTTAGAAGCATAATTAGTCATTTCCATAACTCATTTCTCCTTACATAGATTACCAAATATCGTGTACGTTCGTATAATAAAACGCCTAAAGTCATCACGTGCTAACCAAGGCGTTTATTGCAACATTTAATTATATCTATTCCTAACATTTCTATAGCCACCGACTTTAATATACCGGTACAGTGTACTATAGACTTGATTTGCAGACTCTTTCTTAATGTTTGCAAGTTCATTACGAAGTTCTGTAGTGTCAATTCCACTAATATCTAAGTCGCCCATATCAATGTTAAGTTCAGAGTTATTTGTAGTCCTTACATTAGATGTATTAGGTGCTGTCACAGTAGGACGGATAGCAGAACTATCCATATTTTGCACAGCATCATTAGCATAATCAGGGATAACAGCTTCTCCAACTTTCAATATTCTGGCAGTTTCGTCTTGACCTAAACCAAGCATCTTATCTAACCAGCTATTGCTTTTCTTAACCTCATCTGTACCGTTATGCAACTTACCAATCATACCTATACCAGCTTTAATAAGTTTTGGCAAGTATTTGCTGATTGCTTTTGTTGCAAACTGTTGTACAAATTTATCTGTATCGCCACCAGTTAAGAAAGTAAGTAGATTTCCAAAGCCAGAGCCAGAAGAACCACCAGATGCGGCGTTCGCAACACCAGATAATGCACCAGCGGCCTGTTCACCAGAATCAGCTAAATCCTTTAATGGCTCAACAGTTCCCCCTGTCTGATTACCAGCATCTTCGCTCTTGTCGCCCAAATCTTCTACTTCAGGAGCAGTATCCTCGGTTTTGTCAGTAAAGTCATCAAGCGCTTCACTAGCACCAGTAGCAGCTTCCGTAGTCTGACTTAAAGCATCAACAAAACCTTGATATGTCTCTGGAAGTGTAGAAGTATCTACACCAGCCTGTTCTAGCAATCCCTTGATTAAGCCATAAGCATAATCAGTTCCGGTATTGCCAACACCTTGCTCACCAGAGTCGGAAGTATTTGAAGCTGCCTTATAATTTATTTCAAGCTGTGACAATGCGTCTTTAACCTTACTTATGGCTTGTTCAAACTGAGTCACTTGCTGGTCAACTTTATCCATATCCATCTTGATTTGGTCTATTTGATTATCTAAGTTATCAATAGTTTGTTCGTCAAGTTTAATAGAAGCGTTAAGCTGTGTGTCTTGACCGCCAAGATACTGTCTAATAGTATCTATGTCAGCAGAACCAGCAACCTCTTTGTATTTTTCAACAGCAGCGATTGCTTCATTCCAAGGCTCAGTAACGGTCTTGTTAATACTGTCACCGTACTTGTTGTTATAATTAATTAAACGATTATAAAGCTCTTCTTGCGCCCCTTCGCTAGTGTCATTGAACTGTGCAACTGCGGCCTGATACAAATTACCCTCAGATTCAAGTTCATCTGAAATGTAAGTAATATAATCAGCAATAGCATCCTGTGAAGCATCGAGAATATCACCAATAGCATCAAAAATATTATCAACTTTATCCTTAGTTTTATCTAAGGCATCAGTTGCCGCATCGTATGCTTGGTCTTTCATCTCATCTTCAAGGTCTTGTTGCTTTTCATTCAGACTTGCAGTCAATTCAAGGCGTTTAGCTTGTGCATCAGCAGAATCATCGTACTGAATTTCAGCGAGTTGCGCTTGAATCTCTGCGATAGATTTAGCACCATCTTCAAGTTTCTTCTGATTATCAGCAGCCTCTTTCTCTGCCTTTAATTTATCTTTAGCATCGTCAACAAGGTCATCATAGGTATCTTTGACATCATCTAAAGCATCTTTGAAGTCTCCGATATAATCTTTGATTTCTCCAAGTTTAGTCTTTAGATTTTCATAATCTTGCTTAGTCATTTTCTTGATAAGTTCAATTATGTCATCAATACCATCTTCAGCATCCTCAATTATATCAAGTTGCTGTTCCTTGATTTGCTTTTGCAACTCAATCTGTGACTTATCTAATTCAAGCGCAGACTTTTGTTGTTCTAAGCCCTTCTTTTGCTGTTCTAGTTTAGATTTCTCTAATTCTAGTTGCTTTTGAACTACCTCAATCTCAGATTTCTTTAGTTCATAGGCTTCCTTTTCTGGGTCTGTCTTAGAGCCAGAACTGCCAGACTTATTTTTGCTAGAAGGTGTATAAGTCAAACCTTCCCCTCTTAGCTTTTCTAGCGCTTCAATCTGAGCAGCCAAGTCATCAGAAGTTGCCTGTGCTTGATTACCCTGTTTTTCTAACTCGTGCTGTGTTCTTTGATAACCCTTATATTGATTCAAAACATTTGGGTCTACATCTTCACCGGCATCAATTCTCTTTTGGATAAGTTCAAGCGCAGTCATTTCTTCCTGCATGGCTTTAATTCTAGTTTTTGTATTATCAATTACATCATCGGTCTGTTCTTTTTGCTCTTTGGCAGTTTCTATAGCAGTATCGTAATACTGTGCGGACAAATCTTGAAGTGAATCAATGTTTATCCTTATTTTACCGTCTTGTATCTCAATAGCTTTAGTTAAAGAAGGCTCTTGCTCAATTAGTTTTTGAACTGTAGCGACCGTAAGTTCGCCCTTTTCCTTCATCTCGCTATATGCTTTGTTAAGGATTTCCTGTTTCTCCGAAGCCGATTGTACAGTATCAAGATACTGTTTTAATGCTTCATCTTGAGAAACAAGTGCTGCCGTAGCTTGCGTACTCCAATCAGCTACCTGATTGTCGCCAAAACCATATTCTTTATCGAATATCTTTTTAGAATCTTCTGAAACGTCAGAGAACATTTGATGGAATTTATTGAAAATCTCTTGTGTTAAATTATCAATATTCAAATCATCAACATCAATGTTCATTGCCTTTGCCCAATTTTCTTTCATCGTAGTATCAGAAAGAATTTTCTTGGCAAAGCTCTTGGCGTAATTTTCTGCTGTCTTTTGACCAGCCTCATCACTAGAAGCGATTATTTTCTTTAGCTTATCTTCGACACCAGCAGTATCTATGATTTTATCAAGACTAATAGTTTCATAGTTTGATGGGTCAAGAACAAGTTCAATTTCATCGCGCAGTTGCTGTAACTTCTTGTATTGTTCAGAACTTGTATCACCAAGTTCTGCGAGAGTTTGAATTTGTTCAAGGATACTTAATTTTCTATCATTCAGAGCAGCAGTTTGCTCCTTCATCTGACGATTATAACTCTCGTCAGTTACGGTCAAATCTTGCTTAGATTTATTAAGATAATTTATATTAGCTACAAGCTGATTTATACTTGCCGACTCTGTATCATAGAGTCTACTAGACATACCAGTTAAGCTAGAACCCCACTCATCAGCACTCTTGTCGTTACCATATTGAGCATCGACCATATCTTGTTGTGCTTTTTTAAGTGCCTTATTTTTCGACGTAGCTATATCTTCCTGAGTTTTTTTAATCTCGGTCAGTGTGTCTAACTGCTCTTGCAGTACATCTTTTTGGGCTTTATCAGCGAGCGTTAAAGTACCCTTTTCGTTTATAGCTTTAATTTGCGAAGCTAAATCGGATAATTTTGAATTTGTTTCATCAATATCTTGGTTAGCTGAGTCCAACTCTGCTTGCGCCTTATCAATAGCGTCTTGTGCAGATTTTACAGCTCTAGCAGTTTGTTCAGCATAAGAATTATATTTCAACCAAGCAGCCGCACCAGCTACAACCGCAAGTGTAACTGCGGCTACACCAGCGGCTACAAGTGTCAATGGGCTTAGTGATGCAACAGCGGCAGGAAGAATACTATATAATGCGGTTACAAAGCCGTTTACTCCACCACCAGCGTTGACAAACATTATCTTGAATATTTCTAGCTTCTGTTTTGCACCTTCAAATACTTTAATAAGTGCCGTAATAGTATTCGCTAGTTTAACTGAACCTACGCTCATTGTTTCAGTTTCAACCGTAACACCGTTCATAGTGCCTTTAACGATAGCCATTGTATCTTTCAACTTAATGAAGCCATCAAAAAGACCTTCAAGACCATCTGGGCCAGCTAAACGCCTAATTGCACTTATCACTGCACCAATAAGGATATTTATACTTTTTACGGTTATAAATCCTTTTAGTACATTTGACAAAACTGGAATTTTATTAAGGAGCAAATTCAGGATTTCGAGTAGTTTAGTACCCAAATCAACAACTGTTCCGATGGGTGAATCTAGGTTAAGGTCATTGACAAGCTCCGTCCAAGCTGTCTTAAACGTATTGATTTTACCGGTCAAAGACTCCGTATAAATAGACATACGTTCAGTAGCAGAGCCACTGGCATTTTCAGCAATAGTGGTTGCTTCAAGGACTTCCTTATAGTCGTTCATTGTTGCACGGAAAATGTTTGCTTGGTTAGTACCAGCAATAGCTGTAGCAATCTGAGATTGCTCATTACGATTCCATGTCTCCCACTTAGCGGCAACTTCATCCAAAATATCAGACGATGCTTTGATGATACCATTATCATCTCTTAGTGAGATACCAACTTTTTGTAATGCTTTATCAACATCGTTCAAAGATTTGCCAGTATCGCTAACATCCTTACCAGCACTAATTTTGTTAATTCTCTGAATAACAGAGTTCCATGCACGACCAATAGTTTCAGCGGCTTGCTGTGTCTGGTCGGCAGTAACAGTGATAATTGCCTCCATTCTTTCCAATGGAACACCAGCGGCAGATGCAGAAGATGCCACACGGCTCAGTGCGTTAGCAATATCACCAGAACTTGTAGCATACTTCAAATCAAGTGTGGTCAACTGGTCAACAATTTTCATTGCATCAGATGCTTCCATCTTATAACCGTTTAAAGAAGCGGTTAAGGCCGTAGTTGCATCAGAAGCATCCATAGCACCAATTACTGACAAAGTAGTTGATGCCTTGACAAGTTCACTTGTTTCCTCAACAGTGTTACCTTGGCGCAGCCATTCGACAGCAGAATCAGCAACAGCACTTGTTGTAGTTCCAAGCTGTTTCGCAATGTTTGAATAATCAGACATTAAAGCCTTTGTATCATCGGAACTCCCTTGAGTAACAAGTCGAATCTGTGTCATAGAGTCATTCAAAGAAACAGTTTCACTTATGATACTTTGAATAACCTGTTGCAAACTTTGTAGACTAACAGTGTACGTAATGGTATCTGCAATCAAACTTTGCAACGAATTATCTTGTAAAGTAACATTCAATTCTTTTTGTGCTTGAATTGAATCGCGTGTTACTTGGTTTTTATCTCTATTATACTGTGTATTCTTGTAAACAGCTTCACCATTGCTCAAAATACCTTGCTCTAATTGCTTGTAGCTTGTTTTCAAAACATCTAGTTGTTGCTGTTCAGCCTTCATGTCAACGCCAGTAGCGTTTTCTTTCTTTAGCTTATTTATCCTATCCAACTGGTCGCGGTACGCTTTATATGCTTGAACTGTTTGTTCAATCATCTGCGTATCGTTTTGTTGGTCTTGCTTTTGTGCATTAAACTCTTGTAACTGGCGAGTAATCTTATTATACTCAGTGCAAAGTTCTTGCACAGCAGTTATGTTGCCTTGATAATGAGCACCAGTGCTATCTACAGTAGCACCAAGGTTAGTCATAGCATTTATTACTACGTCAACTTGTGCCTTCATATTATTAAGGTCTTGAATTAACATTTGGCCTTTAGCGCCATCAGTTGACATTGCTTGCTTATAAGTATTGGCAAAGTCATTTAGTACCTTTTTGGATTGGCTCAAGTTTTGTGCTAATGCAATAGCATCCTGACCGCTCTGTGTAAGTGTTCTAGTCCAACTAGCAGTATTCGCATCTATCTGTGAAATCTGTGTGTTAATTGTTTCCCACAAATTTACCTGCACATGTTCAGAGTTTGCTTGCTGTTGTATATACGCAAGCTGTTCTCTATACATTCCATCGAGCGCTTCATTCTTTGTAAGTTTTGCCTGTAACGATGCCTGTTCTTTGGAGTCGCCATTTACAAGTGCTGTTGCCATCTGATGTTCAAGGTCAACACGTTGCTCATAAAGTTTAACAATATCGCTTTGAAGTTCTTTAGCTCTTTCAAAAGCGGTATTCATACCATTCATAGTGGTTGTAATATCGGTTGTTTCAAAATGGCTAAATACATCATGCGTTACACCATTTAAGTCTGTTACTGTATTTGTAACAGCTTGAACGCCTTGATTAAGTGATAATATTTGTCCATTAGCTTTCGGTACATCTACAGAGATGTTCTCTATAAAACCAGTAAGGGCATCCTTGGTAATCTTCATGCTGCCGCCGATAGACTGTATAAATTCATCCATCTGCTTTAACGTAGCACTGTTTAAATTAACAGGTACAGTTATGCCATTTTTATTAAGCGTCTGTTGTAAGTCAGATACAACAGCCTGCGTTTCTGTAGTAAAATTATCGGCATCGACTCTAATACCTATATTAAACATTACATCATTTACTGCCAATTATACCACCTCCTGTTTCAATTTACATGATTGAGTCCATAAAAACTAAATCCTTCTTTTTCTACCTCTGTCTTTATTTTGCCTGTTGCATAATCAGTGAGCCAATCAGATATTTCATTATCCATCTTCTCGTCATGATTTAGACCAACAAAATCTGGTGCGATTGTATTTGTTTTGTAGCTTGGAAATTCGCCATACATCATATAGTCATATAAACCCTGTGTAAACGGTTTACCAAGTTCCTTATGTGACGGAAATTTCTTTTGACCCTTAGAGTTATATCCAGTATGACCAAAAACAAGTTTACTGGAATCAAACTTAATCTTAATGGTTTTATTTGAACTATCATAATCATAAGTAATAGCCCCCATAAAGCCGCCATTCATCCCAAGACGTTCATAGTTATCCCCTTCTGGGTATGCAACATAGTAATTTAATCTAATATAATCTTGTACACGGGCGACAGTATCTTCTGCTATTTTTATAATCAATTTATCAAGTCTTTCTTCCACATTGTTTAACCTTTGGTTAATAGCCTTCATAAACTGTTTAGCCGCATACGTATTTTTTAATTGAGTGCTTGAAGACATTCAAATCACCATTATTCTTTCGTGTTTTCTGTCTTAGCCTTCATTTCTTCTTTTGCCTTTTCACGAGCAGCAACTTTCAAAGTATCTGCAACTTCAGTAGTAATCGGGTCATTCAATCTAGCAACAGATTCAATCAGTCCCAACTTACGCATATCCATCTTATTCAGTTCCTTACGAATCTCCTGAATATTAGCAATATCAAGACGTTTACCAATCTCAGTCATAAACTCGTTCAGAATCTCAAGGTCACGGATACCGGTAAGTTTCTCGGATTTAGCAACAAAATCCTTATAGTCGTCACCAGCATAGCACATAACGTAATTGCTAAAGCCAGTAGACATAAGCAAATCGTAATTTTCAATAGTCATCTTATCAGTCGGTGCAACAATATCGACATAAGACAAAAGAATATAAAAAGTGCTAATAATATCGTACTGTAAGTTGACATATTCAAGACTGAAATCATCCATATCTTCAGCAGATACAAGTTCTCTATATTGCTTTTTAATCAATGATGCGATACCATACTTCTTGGACAAAGAGATATAAGGAGAAACCTTAACATTCTCTGATAACCATTGTATCAAATCTTGACCAGTAATAAGATTCAACTTTCTTTGTGTCAACTTATCTAACAAATCATTAAAATTCATACTCAAATCCCTTATCTCCTTCCAAAATTGTTGGTAGAACCGCCAACATCAGTAAGCGTACCAACTTTAATATCGGACTTAATACCATCTTCGTCAAAATAGTCAGCAAGCATATCTGATTCATCTAAGTCAGAATAAACACTAACCATTGATAGACCGCTACCATTCTTAGACTCCCAGCCCATTAGTGCAACAATTACACCATCTGGTAACTTAGACTCTTTCATCATAGTAACATATCTATGTCTTGCGGCATGACTATAGAATGGCAAACCAAGTATCTGACTAATTTGTACACACCAGTTATTAACTATCGCCACAGATGCTTGTTTATACTGACCGTTCTCACCTCTAGTAACAAACAGCCACTCGCTTTCAATACCATTCTCTTTTCTATATTTCATCCATAAGTCAAAATATGGCTTAAACATAGAAACGAATGTGTATTTCTTGAGCATCTTACCCTTACTGGTTCTACCTTTAGTCTTTATCTTTTCTGGTGTTTCATACAAACAACCAAACTTGATATATTCATCCTTAAAGTAATCAGTCTTAAATCTAAGCAGTTCTTGCTTTCTTGAACCAGATGCAACTGCCAGAGCGAGATAGCAAGCAATCTGATACTTTTCTGCCCTCACTAATTTCTCCAAGCAATCATCAATCTGTTCTTGTGTTAAAACAGTCTTTTCACGAACTGGCTGTTTTTCAGAAATCTCAATCTTGGTAACAATATTTCTGAAATCTTCATACTCATCATCAAGAATATTTTCAATATAATTTGACATAGAGCTTAGTGCAGATTTCACAGTAGCCGTTCTGTTTGAAGACCATTTCATTGTTTCAACTGCATAGCTGAAAAATCTAACAAGCTCACGTTTCTTTAAATCAACAAAAAACTTATCATTGTTATACAGATAATTCCAACAGAAAAACAATCTAATCATCTGATAATACTGTTCGATTGTCTGTGGCGACTTATCTGCACTACGCTTATACGACACAAAGTCATCGAGCAAACCCTTATTGTCGGGGTTTACTTTAGCCCACAACTCTGGTGTATATAAATTATTATATACCGTTCCTCTACCCATTTTCAATACCTCACTATTATATTATTCAGCATCCCACCAATATCATACTTATAATTAACTCGCATTAGAGTTTTGTCAATCAAGATTGCATTATGATTTAGCATATCTTTCTCGTTAATACTTTTTTTAGTAGTATTATTTACAAAGCAAACAAAGTCGCTTATGTTAATCCAGTATGTATTAGATTCTCTAAAATCGAGAACAAATCCAGCAATTACATTCTCAAAAGATTGCGCTCTTTCAAGGCTCTTAATCTGATGATATTTAATATCTTTGCCGTCCTCTAATTTATCGGACTGAATACTAAAACTTGTACTTTTAGTCGATTTCAATTCAATAGGCAAGAAGAAACCTTTATACAGCATAAAGCAATCGAATGGATTGCTTGTAGCAAAAGAAGAACGCGAACTCCTTGTAAAATTATTTGCAGAGTCTTTTATTCTCATAAAATAGACTTCTTTAGGAACAGAATTAGCAAAATTCTGTTCAAACTTCTTTCCGGGGTTCATTCTTTCACCACCTTTTATAATAGTACAAATCGAAACTTGTACTATTATAAAAGGTGACGCAAAGCGTCACCTAAATATTACTTTTGCATAATATCGCCAAGTTTATTGACAGGTGCAACTTCCCAAGAGCCATCAGCACTTACACGCAAATACTTACCAGCGTCATCGGATGTTACTGCCGGAAGAACTTTGCCAGTACCCTCTAATTGGGTGATTCTAGCTTCTGTATCGTCTTTCCAAGCATCTACATCATCAACTGTAGTCTTCAGCTGTGAAACAGTATTGTTTGTGGTGTCTGTCTTTGACTTCAGAGAAGAAATCTCTTTATCAGTAGAAGTGAACTTATCGCCAACAGTTTTTGAATCAGCAAAACCATTAGAAATCTTCAATGTCTTATCAGATACTAACTTATTTACGATTTCTTTAATCTTAACAGCGATAGTCTTATTCTGAACTGGATTCTCAGAGGTTTCGGACAACGTGGCATCAACTATATGACCGCCGCAATCCTTTACAACCTTGTCGGTATATTTCTTGGCAAGAATGTAAGTGATAATATCCATATTTACACCTCATGCCATACGTTATCTATACCTAACTGACAAATAAACTTAAAGTCGGGAGTGTATGCTATAGAACCAACAGCACACGGCTCATTAGCATCACTATTTTCAAATTTTCCGACATCGGTAGATGTTGGAAGTTTTTCCATATCCGCAGACGAACCTATCATAATTTCCTTAACGTCAGGAACTACGCAGTTACCACGGATTTTCATAGTAATAGCATCCATAAAAATCACCTTATAATTTTAGGATAAAGTCACGAAAACTTGTGGTTTCTACGAACTTATATCCCATATTCAATGTATCAATCTTCATATCGTTATAGGATTCTGGGCAAGTATAAACCAAATTGATTATATCTTCTTTGGTTATGTTAAAAACATTCATTATTCTGTATACTAAATCCCTTATATATCCTATATTCTCCTTGAGAATGTTCTCTCCTTCAGACCAGATAAAGAATTGATAATAAAAATATGAGAAAACAAGCGTCCCCATACATTGTCCTCTATAATACAGATAACTGTCTGGATATATCTTAACTCCATCGAACATTGGTTCTGTTGATGAGTAAATATATTGATATAGATATTTCTCTATATATGTATGGTCTTCTACTGGTGTATTACTCAAAGATTTATCTCTTCGCACCCAGTTATAAAATGGTTCATCAAAAGTAGCGTAAGTAATTCCGCGTCCATGCAAATGAGCCAAGATGCTACAATTAAAATATACATCCTCATGTGAAATCAAATCTTCTTTAAATTCGATACGATTATCATATAAGAAGTCATACCTATATAGATTTCCATGCAACCATGCGAGAGAACCTAATGTCTGTACTTTGGGATACTGGCCTTTGCAATATAGGTCGCACATATTATTGCATTTTGTATCTCTCGTTTCGTAGATATTAGAAAATACTACTTCTGGGTAATTATTATCAATTATGAATCTCTTTATCTTAGGTAAAGCATTAGCTTCAAAGAAGTCATCATCGTCAGCAAACAAGACATACTTTGTATCTTTAGATATATGCTTCATCCCGTCGTATCTAGTATTACCCGGACACTTGGTTTTATGCTTATCAGTTTTGCAATAAACTAAATTAAGATAAGCATTGTACTTATTATATACCCTATATACTCCATCCGACTCACTATCATCACAGATTATTACCTGTAAATCTAATTCGTTCTGACGTACAATAGAGTAAAGTAGCTTACCTATCTGGTCTGCATTAAAAGCTGGAATTATTAAAGTAAAGAACATAGCGTCACCAATTACGAATCTTTCTGACAAACATCACCATCAGCATCAAGATAAAGCTTCATCTTCTTAAATGGGCCTAGCTCATCATCTATGGTTTGCATGTTCTTACTCATATTATCAATATACTCAGAAGTTAGACGTGCTGTGTCTGTACTTGAATCATATTGATACAAATTCAAAGTAATAGTTTGCTTCAAGATTACATCCCTCCATATCTATTTAGATATTTATTAAGCCTAATGCTTTCATGATTGTTACCCAATATCCACCATACTTCCAAAGAGTATCTATGTATTTTGTTGCTTGATTTAACCTATATTCAAAAGATAGCTTCTCTTTGGTTTCATTCTTAAAGTCTATGAAATAGACGCTCCATTTCTTGATAGTCGCCCATCTCTGTACTTGCCACAGCGTAATGATTCTCTTCAAGAACCTTTAGCAAGTATCTAGCATGTGATTCCTCATCGTTAGCAATTCTAATCAGAACTTCTGCATCATAGTCGCTGTTATGCCTCTTTGCAAACTCTGCATATCCAAAATACTTCTTGGCATCATGTATCTCATCGACGAAGCACTCATGTAGCATATCAAGAAATTCTGCCTCAGTCATTGTTTCTTGCGTAGTAACCATATTTTCTGTTGCCATGAAAAATCATCCCTTCACGTTAGACATAATATCATCGTACAAATTATCTACATCGCTCTTATGGAATTTCAATTCACCCAAAACGGGGACAGTGATAGCAAACCCGTTATTGCTAATGCTATCTTTAACAACATCTCTCAAAATATCAATGTCAACATTGCCTTTGTCATCGAAAATCTTGAGCATCTTTACAACACTGTTTTCTTTATATGATGCAACTATATCTTGCGAACGATTGATTGCAAGAGCAATAGCAGCACCAACCACAACCTTTTGCCAACCATCAACATTCTTTAAAATTTCGCGGTCTGCAAATTTTGCCACGCCTTTTCCAATACATTCAATACTAACCACTAAAAATCACCCTCCGTCCAAATCATCGAAACCCGCAGAAACATTGGGATTTATTGATATTGAAACCTTCAATAAAAAATTGCTTTTATCGTTAGTCAGCTTTAAAAAAATGTAACATATCTATCACACTTCGCATTTCTTCTTCTGATAACGTAAATTCACTAAAATCATCAACTGTCCTAGTGACTCCATCATCACAATCAAATCTATTTAATTGCAAATCATAACCAGATATATTAACATTTTTACCATCTTTTAATTTAGCCGACATAGAAGTAGAACCTTCGTTTATAACTTGAGGCATTACAATATCATCTTTATTGTTTTTCATAAGTTTGTAGTAACATTCTCGTGAACAACAAATTGTTTTCCACGAGCCAGCGCGTTCACACGATAGGCATACATAGTATTTTTTACCACAATAATTACATTTTCTATTTTGATACGGCATAAATTATAAAAATAGTCGGGGCTATTGCCCCGACATAATCTAAAACAAAATTACTTATACGAATTAGGCTTCCTCATCAGTATAGATAATAAAGTCATACATCTTGTTGCTCAAGCAGCTACGGACGAACTCCATAGTAAGGTTCTGAGTAACAGGGTCGCCATCGGCAGACAGGTCAAAGTTCCAGTCACCATCAATCTGTGCCTGACCCTCAATAACACATGGGAAAATGTCACCGGAGCAAACATCACGCGCTACGCCATAAGCAGAAACAAGAACCGTTGCAGGCAGAGCATCGGCAGACATGGTAATCTTCTGTGCAGTGTCGGCAGTCTTGTAGGTATAAGCGCAAGCAAGACGGTCGCCCTTTGCGACAGCGCCCTTCGCAAAAGTCAGTGTACCAGCGGCGTGCTTAAAGGTTCCTTCGCCAGCAGTAGTAGCCTGAGTAAAAGACTTTCCATAAGTACCATCAGAATTTACGATGTACACAAAACCAATTTCGGCATTAGCTGCTCCAACAGGAGTATGATGTAGCTTAACGCCAGTGGTATCGACATCACTACCAGTAACATCAATCACATCGTAAGCAGTAATTTCATGTGAATCAATGTCAACCTCAGTACCGTTCTGGATAGCCATAACTTCAGTGTTAAAAGTTGCGCTCTCAACAGTCAGAGTAGACCTACGGGAGTGACCGAAACCAGTACCAATGTAAACATTTCCAGCGCCGCCTGTGGGATACACCATTTCCACAGTATTCTCAAGTGAAGAAGTCTTGCAGTCGGTCAAATATGCAAGAATCTTTTTGGTAGAAGGCTGACGCAACAGAATCTCAAAGCACTGTTGCATAGCAAATTTCTTAGGTGTTGCTTTACTAGCCATTAAAAACACTCCATTTCTTTTAATTTATAATTGCCGCCCAATTTACCTTATCCCAGTTAATTGGGTTCTTCTTTGTATCAATACAGCCACTATATAAAGCGCGCATTGTACCGTTGTATTCATCGACTTTCGATAGTCGTCTATATAAGTCGTATATCATATATATAGGATAATTCCATATTTCTTTATACGGCTGTCCTCTAGCGATTAAAGCAGAAACTAAACTACCTAAATCAACATTAGATTTCCTGTTATTTTTCTCTCTGCTCTCTCTACGTCTATATTCCTGTTCAAGAAGCATCTTCTTACCACGTTTAGTCGGGCATTTCTTCCAATAATAATCTGGATGATAGTCGTTTATCTGTCTAAGATATTCAACCATTTGCAAGTAAAATGATTCTGTGAACTGGAAATTATCCTTATTAAAGATAAGCATATTGCCATCCCTGCTTAAAGAACGCAGAGTTATTTGCTCGTTATCGCCAGTACCAACTGTCATAACCATATATTCACAATCGAGCGATAGAAAATAATTTAAAGCATCTCTATAGTCTGAATTTATCAATACACAATTAGAATCTATGCGGTAAACGTCATTATCAACCACATATACATCACTACCACGCGCACCAATCAGTGCTTTCTGTATGAAAAACAGCCATTCACTCTTAATGTCGGTGTATAGTTTTTTGCTATTATGCCACATTATGTCAGCTATATCATCAGACGTTATCATCATAATATATGTATAATTCTCGTACTTATCTAAATCACAAACGTCGGTGAGTGTAGGATGCTTGACATAAACTTTATCAGTTAATTTCAGCGGTTTACCGCGTATTAAATCGACATGTTTCATGTTGGGTCATACACCAATCCATTGCGAAGTTTATCAGTAATTGGCTGTGTATTGCATTCTATCGTGCTATTAACCTTAAAGTTATAGAGCATCTGGACTCCATAGAAATCGCTTTCATAAATTCTAGTCTGAAATCCGCGCAAATATGGCGTTCCTTCAATCGGTAAATCTGTCATCTGATTATTCAACATGGTATCAATCTCTGCCATAATGTCATAGACTCTATAACTATCGTTATAAAACCACGAATCAATATGACAAATAATATCAATGTTTAAGACTACATTTCTATAGCCTTTATTATCTTCTACTTCATACCCACCGTTAAAGTAAGCACAAACATACGCTTCTTTTTTAGTCTTTGCATCTGGCATTTTTGGCATAGGATATATATGAGTCATTAGTAAAGCGTTAGGATTCTTTGGTAAAGGTTTGTTGCAGTTAGGCTCATAGTTATATAGGAGTTTTGCTAAATTTTGGTTTCTCAAAAATCTGCCACCAATGATTCCATTAAGTAGCGGACTTAGCTCTTTGTAGTGTGCCATTATAACAATCCTCCTAACATTATCTCAAATTTCTCTTCGGTTTCTCCATCATTACAAATTATCGTCACAGGATATTTAGACTGTTTCATATTTTTAATCTCGAACGTCTTATCACCTGTTTGCTTATATTTATAATAATACGATGGGTTTTCAGATTCAACATGTATTGAAACATCATTGTTAGAGACTACTTGATATTCAATACTGCAATTCAATTTTATATTTCTTATATCAGGAACAAGTTCAATGCTGTTGACTATTTCTTCGCCGACTGTAACACTGACGTACTTTACACATGCTGGATTGTTTTTCATCTGCACAATAATTTGTGCATTACCGACAGAGTTCATCGTATAATTTCCGTCTGCATCAATACTTACAACAGAATCATCTGTTGTAGTAAATGTCAATGGCTCGTCAACTACAGTATCATTTTCAGACACTTGCACAACTAGACTACTTGAATATCCAACCACATTCACAATCTCATCATCACAACTAATCTCATACTTATTCTCCAAGTAATCGGCTATCTGTAAATCAAAGTTGTCGTTAGCTTGTTTATTATCGTAATTGACATAGAACTGTGCGACTGTGACAGAATCTTCGTCAAAAGTCTTATTGCGTTCATACTTTGCTCTGTACCTTATCTTATATACATCTTTTCCTAAAATAAAGCGCTTATCAACGTCCCAATCTTTAGTCCACTGATTAACTTGACAAACCAAGTTTAATCTACCATTAGGAACTTCCATCATATCTTCTTGGCTAAGTTGGGTTTCGTTAAGTTTGTAATCCATATAACATGGTTCTCTGTGAATATTCCCATATTTATCTTGAGTATTAAGAGTATTATTGCATCTATAGACATATACACTTGATGATGTAACTTTTAGATTCTTTGTTGCAAAAACTATCCAGATGTTGTCATCAAATCTGTATCGAGTACCAGCAACAGGTCTATGTGTATAATCGTAGAAAATAATCTTTCTAAAATTATCACCATTTCTTTGACCTGTTTTAACATCAATAATTGTAGTTACTCTGGCACGAATCGGTTGAAATTTAAGAGAACCAAAAGTTATCTCTTCTTCAATATCATCCCATACAGTAGATGTATCGTCAAACTGCATACCTTGTAACTCTGCTGATGCCTGATACCACTCATCTTTAGGTTTACCGTTCACTTTCAGAAATGAATCATAATAGTTCATCTTTCATCAGTGCCTTTCTTAACAAGTGATATACAATGGAATACGACAGACTTGACCTCTCTGTGGCTCAACTGCTCTTCGTTACGAAGACCATCTAAGATAGCAACAATAGATATAAAAGTACAAATGTCAAAGACATCTTTCACTCCATGAAACTCGACAATCAATCTATCTAAATAAGCATAGAACGGTGACATGTCACCAGATTCTTCACATTCTTCAAAAATACCAAGAATAGCAAATATCTTATTAACGCTTCGCTTATTGTAGTAGGCAATATCATCTTCGCTAAGTTTTATCTTATACACCGTAATCACCTACCGCCCATTTTTCAAAAGGCGTATTGCGCAGTCCATACTCGACCATATCTTGACTGGCCTTTTCTCTAACTTTATCACAATACTCGCTCTTTTGTTTTAGATTAGATTCTTCAGAGAATGTCTTAAAGTCATTATCCTGAAGATGCAAACTAATTTGTCTTATATCGTTGATAACCCAATCAAGCCATGTGCAAACCATCAATTCAGAAAGAATATTCTTCTCTGCCAAATCTAGCTTACATGGGAACTCCTCAGACATATCATCAACATCCATAATCTCCTTAGTACAATTAGCAAATTTAGGTATGCTTCGCATCAAAAATGTTTTCAACATATCCTGCGCAATGTCAATATTATTGTTAAATAGATTTCTTAGATTGTAGTCTTGTATCTGACTCAAGAATAGATGGTATATCTCGTCAAAACTTGTGTTCAATAACACCACCCCATTACTTCATATTATCTGCAATCTCTTTCATTTCTCTTGCTCTCTTTGTTATATCAATTTCGCAAGCCTTACTAATAACCTCTATCTTATTTCTATCTACCGGCTCATCATTATAGATTTTGGTAGCATATACTAAGCTAATTACATCTTTCTGATAATCAGAAATCTTTGGAATCATAGTTCTCAATTCGTCATCAGAATATGACTCAAGCGATTCTATTTCATCGTAAGATAGCATATTTTCATAATATCTTGAAAGACCTAAATACTTTACAGAAGCATCATCCATAATATAGAACGTACCCTCTTCTGCAAACAATCTGTTGTTATTAACAATACTCATTAGCTCTGAATATAGGACAGGTTTAATATCGCCATATTTATCAAAGTTAATTACCACAGAACCATTTACATTTAAGCAAAGCTCACCCTTAGTCAATGACTGTAATCTAATCATTGCGTCTGGTCTTGGCTGACGTAGATTATCATAGTTCTTCTTTGAGATTACTACCTCTTGTTTTTGAGGTGTAGCAGGAGCAGATGTTTCTGCCTTTGGTGCTGTCAGATTGGCAAGCATTTCTAGCAATCTAGCGTTAATCTCATTCTGCTGTTTCTGTGAATCTCTCAATTCTTTTCTAAGTTCATCAATCTCAGACATAAAAACAACTCCTTTGTTCCAAGCCACATACGTGACACATAAAAAGTCCGGGATTTCTCCCGGACGTATAAATCTAAACGATTACTGTAGGTCAATGACACCAGCAACAGCGTTGGTAGCGATACCAATACCGTAAGACTTAAAGATAGTGGTGCTTGCCTCCATATCAGCAGCATCCTCGAAGTCACGGTTGATGGTACGAGAACTGCCCTCGTAGCACAGCTTGACAATCTTGCCGTAAGCAGGAGAAACAACATAGATACGCTTGTCGTTCAGAACGAGCTTCTTGTTCTTCCAGTCTGCGACCTGCTTCATCTCAAGAGCATCATAGCCCATGAAGTTGCGCAGGAATCCAACGCGCACAAAGTCAGACTCGATGTCATAACGATAGTTAGCGTTAGAAGGCAGAGCCTTATTCAGAGCCAACTTAGTACCAATGAAGATGGGGTCTGCGCCATTGTTGAAAGCGGAAACGGTCTGTGCAACACGGACAGCAGAATCGGCGTTCCAACCAGTCAGGTGCAGTGCATCAGCGGTAGGAGTAGTAGGAATAGCCTTCATAGCGGTGTCAAAGGCAACGTAGACTTCCTTGGTAATCTGTGCCTCAAGGGACAGAATAGCCTTCATGACGAACTTAGCCAAGGACTCCTTGCCACAAAGAACCTTGTAGAAGTTGACAGAAACGGTCAGCGCACGGTTCTCAGGGATGATAGTGGTCTGACCAACAAACTGCTTCTGGAACTCGGTGGTTCTCTGGTCGTGACCAACCTTAGAAACATAGAACAGGTCGTTAGGCTCAACAGTAAATGCAAAGCTGTCACCGTAAGCGCCAACACGCTGCTCGGTATAAATACCGATAGACTTGTCCAGAACTTCTGGGACAATCATATCAATTAGGGAATTAACAACTGCAAAAGCAGCCCAACGAAGGTTAGGGTTGTTAGCAATCATTTCGGGAGAAGCCATGCCATTAGCAAAGCTCAGGCCAGACATACGAGTAATCTCGTCCATCATTAGCTTGTTAATCTTGGTTTCCTTCTCTGCGAAAGAAACAGTATTGTCGTAAATGTAACCCTTACGCTTTGCAACTTCGGTCATGTAGTGACCCATATAGTCGCGGAACGCGGTCTTTACGGTATCTTCATTAGAAGAAAAGCAAATGCTCTTATTCATTATTATATTCCACCTTTCTTAAAATTAGTTAGCTACGACTTCGTAGATGTAAGTCTTAACAGGAGTCTTAACTAGCTTTGCAGAACCGATATGCAGAATACCAGTTCCGACTTGGTGCATAGCAAAACCATCACCAGCAGTAGCATCAGCCTTTAGGGTAAAAGAAGATGCTTCTGGAACAAGATACTTGTTAGTATCGTCACCAAGAGTCATCTCGATAATATCCCCGACCTGTGGCTTAAAGGCATCGAACACAAGGCCCTTGACGTTAGTAAACATACGAGGGTCTTCAACAATACCCTTCATCTGTAGAGCATAGTCACCTTCGCCAATAGTGGTGATAGTAACTTCGGAACTCTTAGCCATCCATAGTCCCTTGATAGCGCCAGTAGGCTTAACAGCCTTCCAAACTTCGTCTTCGCCCTCAACGTCAGAGCGCTCTGCAAGAGTAAAGACAGAACCGTTTTCCAAATCTTCAGTTGCCACAACAGCACGGTTCAGTGCATCAATGTTATGTGCAGCAACACGTCTTTTAATAACTACGTTCATTATTAAATCCACCTTTCAAATAATTAAATAGAATCCCAAATACTATTGGTTTTCTTTGGTTCAGCAAATGGCAGACCAATTTGCTGCACACTGCTATTGTTTTCAAATTTCTCAAATGCCTGTGCCTTAACATAATTAGACCAAGCATCAGCAGAACTAAATTCAGAGAACTTAGCCTTTAGAGCATCCTTCTCCTCATCGGACATATTGCAACCACGTGCTGCAATCTCCGACATAACCTTATTCATAGTAGCCATATCAGCTTCTTGCTTAATACGCTGCTCCGTAGCAAACTTGAATTGCTTCAAGTCCTCGTAATCAGACATAGCTTCAATCTGTGACATATAAGCCTTATTCTGTGCTTCTAGCTCGTTAATCTTATCGGACATAGTAGCAATCTGACTCATAGCTGCTTCTACAGACATCTTCTCAGACTTGTCATCTTCTGGCTTTTCATCCTCTTCGGACTCATCGTCCCTATTTTCACCCTTGTCGCCATTATCTGATTTATCGTCAGTTTCATCATCGTCATCAGACTTATTATCGTCTGACATATTCTCAGGAGGCAACTGTGCCATATTCTCATCACCATCTGCATTATCGGAACCAGCGTTTTCATCATCGGCCATGTTGCCATTGCAAGCACAACCATCAGTGCCAACAGCAGACATGTTCTCGCCATCTTCAGGTTTATTTGTATCGTCAGCGCAATTTACCTGACCTTCCTGTGCCATCTTGTTTTCATCAGCCATATTTTCACCTGTTTCTTCTGTTGTAGTATCGGCAAACTTCAGACCGTTTAAATAATCAGTCTTATCTTGAGCAAATTCGACTTGAATCCTAGCATCCTTAACTGCTGGCTTTACAAAATCACCAAGCACAGTTATTCCGTCAAGGACAAATTCATCAACGCGAACCTTACCGTCTATTTCTTCGCCTTTGGTAATAGTTATTTCAACACTAACAGCTTTCTTTCCTTCGCTATTTTTAAATACTCTAACAGCGTCCTTTGCATACTTTTTCCAAATTAGAGCCTTAATAACCAAGAAAGTTCTACCATCAGTGTGCTTTTCAAAAACTATCGGATTGCTATATGTAGGGGATGTTTCTTTAATGAATCCTATCGGTGTTTCATCGGCTTCATGCGACATAAAATCGTCAGTAAATCCATTGTATCTACACACAAGTGGAATATCATAAACTGAATTTGCACAATCAATTAGCACTTTAGTTTCAATCGGATGCGTGTGCGCATTTTCTCCATCTGCAAAAGCATGAATAATGCCCTTTGCAAATCTAGCATCTTTTACATCTTCAAACTCGAAACCATCAACTGCAAATTCTAGTGAAACCTTTTTGTCCATTAACTAAAACACCTCCTTTACTTATTAAGATACTCCTGTAGTTTTTCATCTAAAAGATAATAGTACCAATCGTCATCAACGTCTATCGGAGTAAATCCGGCTTTTAACAACTCTTGATTTTCTTTAGATTTACATTTATATAAATCAATACCCTTGAAGTTTCTTATATTGCTTATTAACATTACGCAATCACTCCAACGGTCTTGAGCGCATCAATTAGCTCGTTATAATCTGCAACAAGCTGCTTAATTGTAGTTGCGGTACTCTTCTCGACAACGGGAAGTGCCTTTGCTTCAACAAAAGTTTCAGTAACATCAGCAGCATCGGCTTTCGGCTCAACATTTTCGGTTGCGCCATTCATTACCGCAAGCACACGAGCAAGAAACTCACCCAACTGTGCATCACGTGTTGTCATTGTAATCTCATTCATTCTACGCAACTTATCAGCGTCAAAAATTGAAAAATCAATCATATAATTCACTCCTTTAATCCTTTAAATCGTTAGATTCGCGTGACCAAGACGCTTCTGTATTATCATTATCCGCTGTTGGGTCGCTAGACTTACTTGGTCTACCAACTTTTCCAGTTCCAGAAGCATTACCGCCAGATGCTTGTGTGTTAAGATTAACAAGTGACATAAGTTTCTTGTCAATACCTAATGTCTTACTTAATTGCATGTGGCGCGTTAATTCAAACGGGTTCATATCTAATGCTCTAGCGGCAAGTTGCACATCAACAACACCAATCTGAGCATAATCTTTAAATAGCTGTGATACACGCGCTTGGTCATCAGGTGTATACACATCATCAAATCTAATCTTAAATTTAAATTTCTTAGTCTGTAAGTTAATATAGTATTCAACAAAATCAGCAAACATACAATAACAAGAGTTTATAAATGCCATATCAACAGCAGATGCTAGTTTTGACTGATGAGAGTTTAACTTCTCTGTAGTATATAGCATCTGTGAAGAAGCAACTGATTGCTGTGACATATTCTTAGTGTAGTCTACTTCTATATTATCAGAACTTTCATCGAAATCTACTGTTTCAATGCTGTCCATAGGCAATGCGACAAGACCGATTTGTTTATTCAAACCTTTTCTTGCAACGCCCATAAACTTACCAAGCATATCTGGTGTAATATTTACTTGGTTAGCAACTTGACCACTCTTCGTGTCTTTATTGAAACCAATAATACCGACCAATAGCTTTGAAGCAGCAATAAAGTATTTATCATTTTGAAGACCTCTAATCACAGGGCCATAAGAAAAATTAGGGAACATTGGTGAGAAATATGGAACTATTGTTGCAAGTTCCGGTGAAATTTTCCAAGCCCAGAAACCATCCATAGGTGAAGTTTGATGCCAATACATATAACTTGAGTTTCTGTTTGGAATTTTCTTTGCTGGGTTGTACTCTGCGGTATTAGCATCAAATACATCTCTATACATCTTTCTAAATACCTTCGGATACATTGCAATATCAACGCCATAGTTTCCAATAAACCACTGCATGTTAAAATCAAACAACAGTCCGTGCGAATGTCGCCCAGTGATTTTACAGAATTGTGGAGGCAACTCTTGGATAGTGTACTTCGTATCGCCTTTTCTCAAAACACCATAGAAGACTCCTTGGCGGATAAGCTGTCTAAACACCTTTTGAAACTCTTCTTTGCAGTTAAACTTAGAAAAGAACTCGTCTACAACCTTTAAATCAGCCTTAAACTGCTTTGAGTTAAAGTCAGAATCCTTCTCTATGTTCATACAATCAAAGCTAGGATGAAAAGCGGCCATATCTGGGAAGTATCTAGCAAGACGCTTATAGTACATATTGTTATTTTCAACAAATGTAGCATAATTCCTCAGAATATCTTCGCTTTCTTTTGGATTAGCCAAAGCCTTTTCAAGGCCATTTACCGTAGCTTCAACAGGGTTCATATTGACGTTCTGCATCTGCTGGTTAATCACGTCAGGTGAAAAATAAGAGCCATTATTATAATAACTTTCTCTGTAAGAATTAGAAAATTCAAGAAAGTTAAAAGCGTTTAGCGTTTGATTTACCTGTTCAGGCGTTAAAGTTTCATTTTCTGCCAATTAGTTCACCTCCTATTACGTGAAGAACATATAATCAAATATGTTTGCATCATTATTTGTGTTTAATTCATCTTCCAATTTCTTAGCATAATCTAAAGCATACACCATACTCATTACGCGGTCTTTTCTGCGGCCAGATTTTTCCTCAACGCTCGTTCTTCCTTGTACTGATATTTGTTTTAGATTTATTGCTTCGTTAATAAACGCCGATGTTTGTGCATAAGATTGTAAGCATCTTCCGCGCAAATCTTGATTATCCTCTTTGTAAAATTGGAATGTTTGGTTCAGATAATCTAAACCATCTTGTGTATCAACAAGAATAGCTATCTTATTTGTACTAAAAATATCACGAGAATGTATTAACATTCTACTCTTATTGTTTATACCACTACTAGGAGCAGCATATATTACCGGAACGGCGTTATCATCTATGGTACGTTGACGCTTATCCAAATCCTCTGGATTCAATACAGTCCATGCAGGATATACCTCACCACGGTTATAATCCTCGGTTTCTTTGGTTGCAACATCGAAGCAACCAATACCAGAGCCGCAAGAGTCAAGTACATAATAATCACAATCAAACTCATAGAATAACTGCTTTGCTCTTAAAACCTGTTGCATTGTGTTGATACCATTCATAGATTCCGCATAAGAGAATATACGTTTATATCCGTCGCCATCACGCACTAATCTAAGAATCCATATAGCAGTGTTATCGTTTTTATTTGATGAAACTGCTGCAAAGTCCATAGATAATATACGGATTTCTCCCGGTAACTTTTCTACGTAATATTTCCACTTTGATTTATCGTCTTTATATTCAAGATACTCAAAATCATTCATCGGAACGAACGTGCGACACTCCGTTCTCTTTTCAGCAAGCACATTATACTTGTAGAAGCTGTCACCACCGCCACGTTCAGGCTGGCAACAATATTCAGCTAATAGCATTTCAACAGAATCTTGATTTTCCTTAAACGATTGTTCAACGATAGCTCTCGAAATATACCTATTTTTTACGCCCAAATTATATGGCAACGCCACTGTTATATATTGCCTATCACCATTCGTCATGCTGTCTATATATTGCAAGAAATACGCATAAGACCACTCATCTGCACCACGAATAGATGATAGATATAATTGTCTATTTGGTTCTTCTGGTAGCGCCTGTCTTTCTTTAGATGTCAAATCAACATAATCAGGTGCGCGCGGGGAAGAAAGCATAGGGACAAAGACGCGGCTGATAACTTCCTTTTCGGTACGAACGAACTCGTCAACGATAAGAATTTGGCAACGTGCGCCCAGTGAGTTTTCACTGTATGGAAGTGTTATAATAGCAGAGCCATTATTAAAGTCAATGCGACTTTCATTCAGGCCAGTTTTTACATCCTTAATTTCTTGAATTAGATTGATTCTGCCACGTGACAAGTCTTGTACTTTTTTCACAAAACGTGTAGATTGTCCACGAGTAGGTGCAACAACAACTACAGTGGTTCCGGGGTATAGAATACAATAACTTGTAGCAAAGATTAGCGCTAATGTAGATTTAGCCAATCCACGACTTGCAACGTATACAAATGATGGATATTTAAACATCATATATATAAGTATCTTTTGGAAGTCGTACAATCTTAGTCCTAAGTAGTCTGTAATAAATCTATGAGGATTATCTCGCCAATAACCGAGCCATTCCTCGAAGTTTTCCATATATCGTTTAGTCTTTGACTTCGATGCTTTCTTCCTGCGTTTTATCGTTATCGTGCGATTGCGCATCAGAATCACCGCCTTGTCTACCAAAGTCTAAACCATACTGGTGTCTTAGATTATCTATAATATCTATTGTATATTTATCATATACTTTATCAAACACTTCGGTAAATTCGTTTTCCTTACCGATTGCTCTTGATGTACCACCTAAGAATCCAATTAGAATTTCACCAATATTATCAACATCGTTCAATTCTTTATCTGGTTCTCTAACTGGTCTATGGAACTCTATATCACGAGCAGTCATTCCAACTCCTTGTGATGCAGCTTCATTATTTTGTAAATCTGCTAGTCCACTGTCCTTAATTAGATTTCTTAGAGCGGCCAATTTCTTTTCTACCGGGACACCATTTTCGCGGTCATGCCGAATTTCGTTCATCTGCAAACATACTTGTTTTACCATTATATCAACGAATTTATCGACAATACCGTTTAATTGCTCTTCCCAGTCCATATATTCAGATTCAAGGTATGCCAAATCATCGTCATCAAAACGACCCCACTTTTGAACGAGTTCATCTGCATCCATTTCGATTATGTCAAAATCTTGCGTATTTGTAGAACCACGGTTCACCTTGCGCTTAACCTTAACAACATCATCATAAGAAGAAAGACCGTCAATCTGGTCTTCTCCAACGCTATCGTCAAAAGTGCTTCCCCATCCATTTTGTTCTGCAAAAGCCATGCTCTTCATATATGCACTAAGGATATTATCCAAACCCTGAATCTTGGCATCAGGGTTTGTAACATTCTGTAATGCACCAGTATACGCAGAATGAATATATGGTAAATCTATTTTTCTTAATGTATAGTACAATGCAAGGTTATAATTTTCTGCATATTTTCTTAGATAGTTTTGGAATATTTTTTGAATACAATCCTTACAATAAGGCACTTTTCCGAAAAACTTCCGGTTATCGTCACGTGCCTGATAAAAATTCTTTTGATTGTCACATCCGCAACCGATACAGATAATCTTTGGCTTTGTATCTTCGATAGTTACTGTGACATTTTTCCGTGGCCTTCCACGCGCCATAATGATGCCTCCTTTTATCCTAGGGTAACATCATACACGCACTCAAGACCATTATCACCAATTACGGAAACAGCCTGTTCAGGCTTACTGCGTAATCTATTGTCCATGCAATAACTATCAGAACCACTGATACATCCACTTTGAATTACTTTTGTATCATAAATAGTCATATACTGATTTGTATGCAGATGACCCATGTAAACAATATCGGGTTTATCGCCCGTCATCATAGTTAGCTTTTGAACAACATTGCCAATGCCATCTCTGTCGCCATGTACAGCGTATACAAGCATATTCTTACATATAAACGATGCAACACTTTCATCAATAGTATTGTCATAGACAGTAACATTATCACAATTCTGTAGCTTTGCCTTAATATAGAATGGAATAAATTTGTCTAAGTCTTCACCCTTCTGGTTTAGTGCCTTTTCCGGCTGCAATCTTGAATGATTGCCAGATACGCTATATATAGAAACTTTCTTGAAATGTGACGATAACGTATAGATATAATTGCTAATAAGTTCAGCAGCATCCATAGTTTGCTTTATCACATTTTCATTATTCTCCAGCCTAAGAGAAGTATGAATTAAGCCAGAAATTTGGTCGCCAAGCAGAACTACACTAACATTTTCAGTATTGTGTCGCCTTGCAATTTCAAGAACCTTGCCAAGATAGCGACTAAGCCTATCACTAGCAACATCTCTATTGTATGTATTATACATATTATTTATATTAACACCAAAATGCAAGTCAGAGATAGGGACAATCATATCAGTTGTGCTTGAATTTGATGAGTCTAATCTAAAGCAAGTAAACCCCGCTGGCTCATATCCTTCGATGCAACGCTTAATCATATCGGAGAATGATTCACGTCTTGCATTTTCCCTGTATAGGCGAGATACTTCATTACGTTCGTCACGCATCTGTATCTTAGCCTTTTCAAGAAGTCTGCGTTGCTCCTTTATCTCTTCAAGCAGTTCGGATTCATTACAATTAAACTGCGGTTTAAATGTAATTATCTTATTCATTTCTTGATATTGTTTCCTATACTTAGATTCAGTATATTCTTGACCTAGTTGTTCGTTCAAAAGGTCTGCGACATCCTGCCAAGTACCTATCTGGTCTTTATAACCACAGATTCTATACTCATACTCTAAGACGCCTTCATCTTTGTGTCTTTTGTAATCAAAATCTAACATATAAACCCCTTTAATCCAATTACGGTCAAACCTTTGCCTTCTCAGTCGGTAGTTTTTGCATTTCTTCTACCAAACCGGGAACTACCCCATTACCACCTAATGCGTAATAGTCTGTAGTCAAATGCTCTAGGTTCTCACGCTCATGTATGGGTATATACCCATACTCTTCACTCGTATATTTATTATACATTTGTATAATATCATTTCTAAGTGTGCTACGAGTAGCATCAGTAAGTTGTGACAAAGAGTTGTTCTGAACTTCCTGCAAATCTAACAGTTTATTAACTGTATCTTGCATTGATTTCATATCTTCCTCTTGTTTCTTTTGCTCTTGTTCCAACTGCTCGTATTTTGCATCATCTTTATAGACCTGTTCAGTCTGTTTATCTTTATTCGAGAAGTACCTTGTAAAGATAAATGTGGCAAAAGAAAAGGAGCCGGTAATAAGAGCTACTATCACAGTAGTATCTATAATAACACCCCATTTATTACTCTATTCCCTTTCTTTCTCGTATATAACAAAAAGACCATGCGAAAGCATGGTCTAAGATTGAAACTTATTTACTTAATAAACGACAGGATTGCTTCGAGGAACGGGTCGCCGCCAGCATACACAGGGATGTCACTATCAGTAATCGTCTTATGGTACTTACCGTACTTCTTACAGAAGTCAGCCAGCATACTGTTGTACTCCTTAGTGACACGAATCTTTTCCTTTAGCTTCTCATCAATAGCCTTCGCAGCCGCTTCACGCTCTTTACGCAGTTTCTCCTGCTTGGTAGCTTCCGCTGTGGCCGCACTTTCGGCCTTCACAAGCTCGGCCTCGCTGTCGAACAGTTTCTTTAGTTTTTCAGAGTAATACTTCATAAATAATTGTCCTCCTATTGACAATAAATTTTGTGCCGTTCTAATCTTTGGCACTTTGGCGCACACAACAGGACTCGAACCTGTGCGCGGTTTCCCGCCTAGAAGTTTGCTTTAACAGTTCTTATAATCTCTTCAAAACCTCCTCAAAAGTATAGTCTTTTGCCCAGTTTATATTTGGCAAATTTGCCTGTTCAGAAGAAAACCTTAATTTCTTCAGAGTTGAACATTCGTTTTTGGGAACAACATATAATTGCCCATTACACATCGTAGCAAACAAATCTACTTCGCCATCTGTATATAAATGTTTTTTACCATTACATACGGTATAACAATTAAATACTATAGCTGTGTGTTTCTCGTCTGTCCATTTTGAAGTTTTTACTTGAACCTTGAAGAGCTTCCCGTTTATATCCCAAATCTAATCATATCTATCCTTGTCACCAAATGGTAACGACACAGAATAGCCGCATCTGACAACATAAGATAAAACTTCCAATTCCGTTATTTTTCCAACTTGATTCGTATTCATATTATTTTTGAGATTTAAGTCCGTTGAAGCAAACTTCCCCCTTCACCAACTTGGGTATATGTGCAAAGTTAATCAATCATCTTTTCAATATAGGAATTGTACAAATGACTATTGGTCGGAACTTCTTCGTATTCGGTTGTACCGTCTTTGTATCTAATAAGAAAAGCATTAGTTTTTACTGGTTTTGTGGTTACAGCATAATAGTTCCTAACAGATTTTCCGTTATAACTACTTGCAATATGTGTAAAAGAACTTTTTGTTCCATATACTTCACCCATATCACTCACGCTCACGACATTATTTGCTTTTAATGATGCTTTGGATGGTAAACACAAAATGACAAGAAATACAACTGCGAAAATGAATCCAACTACGTACTCCATGTGGCCTTCCTATCTTTATAAAAGATTAAATAAATGGCGACTGCTAGAGGATTTGAACCTCTGGACGTTTCACCGTCTACAGTTTTCAGGACTGTCGCAATAAACCAGACTCTGCCAAGCAGCCATAATGGTGGGCATACTGGGACTCGAACCCAAGAAGCCTTGCGGCACAGGAGTCTAAATCCTGCGCGTTTGCCAATTTCGCCATACGCCCATATAAAAGACACAATTATATAAACCTATTATATGATGTTGGATATAAGGTTGCTGTTTGTGTCTTTGCACGAAAGGAGCCTATCTTAAATAGACTGGTGGAGAATATGGGAATCAAACCCATCTGATTTCCTGCGTGCAAAACAGGTAGTCACCTCTTGCAACTCCATTCCCCATAAAAATAAGACGATTGTTTTCTAACAGCATTTGTAATTACCAGATGCTAGATTCGGATACCACAATATCTAAGATATGGTGGGCTAAAATTAAACTTGCAAAGTAAGTTTTTCTTCTTTATAAATTTGATTTTGTAAAGATTTGCAGTAATCGTCTTTGTTGGCGGCTACGGCGAGATTTGAACTCGCTCCCTCAAGTGTGACAGACTTGCGCTCTAGCCTATTGAGCTACGTAGTCAAATGGTCGAAAATGTCAGAATCGGACTGCCTCCCTCGCTCCCAAAGCGAGTGTGTTACCACTACACCACATTCTCGATAAATTAGATACGTTTTTCCTTTAATGCTCTATCCCACTGAGCTACGTAAGATTTTTCTTACGGTTGGACTCGAACCAACGACCTTGAATTTTGCAGATTCCCAAAGTATATGTGTTGCTGTACGTATCTGAATGGTTGAGGAAGTCCGGCTCGAACGGACGAATGGAGGGGTCAAAGCCCTCTGCGTTGACCACTTCGCCATTCCTCATTATAGCCCTTGCAGGCTATCCCTTGTTTCATTTTGTTTAGACTGGTGTGAAAATTAAGGCTAATAAAGAAACCAGTAGTGGAGGTTCCAGCCCGACTCGAACGGGCGACATAAGGATTAACAGTCCTTCGTTCTAACCAACTGAACTATGAAACCATAATTACGGACATGGGAATCGAACCCATCTAGTACGAGCTTATGAGGCTCGTTAGTGCGCCAGCTCTGATTGTCCGCATCATATAGGGTGGTTTCCCACCCTTAAAGGAAATTTGGTCTAATTAGTTTACAGCACTCTTCAATGCACTGGAAACCTTAACAGTGACCTTGTTCTTAGCAGGAATGGTCATTGCTTCGCCAGTGGAAGGATTACGGCCATCATGTGCAGGAACATTCTTCAGAGCCAGATTCAGGTCAGTAACCTTAAAGGACTCGCCAGCGTTCAGTGCGTCAACAATAGTCTTTTCCAGCGCCTCAAGATAAGCCTTGGCATCCTTCTGAGTGATACCAGCGTTAGTTGCGAAACTCTTCATAATCTTAGTAGAAGTCATAATTTCTTTTACCCCTTTTGTTCTATGTATTTTGTTTGTTTCGTAAGGCTTCTCGTCCTTACGCCTATATTATATCATATCAGCCGCCCTTTGTCAAGGGTTTTTGAAAAATATTTTTAAAATTTCTTAGGAAAGTGTGGCTGTCATACCACATTTTGCCACTGCCACCTGTGCATCAGTCTGCATCTTAGCAACCCGCATGTTGTTATCAAATGTAACGCCACGGTCTTCGCACTCGGAAATATACGCCAAAGCCTGTGCTGGCTCAACACCAACCATACCAAGGGCTGCAATCTTTCCGCACAACTTAGAGAACTCTGCAACGCCAGCGTCAAAACTTTCAATATCAAGTGCTTCAATAGCTGAATCTACCATAGCTTCTGCTACATCACCACACTCATATTCTTCATCTGATTCGCAACAATCACAAACATGCTTCAAATCTTCTGCATTAGATTTATCACATTTGCAATGCTTGCAAGTCTTATCCTTTTCTTCCATTTACAATACCTCGTCACAAATTTTCAAAGCAAGCGCTTCTTCTGCGGTGAATCGCTTATCTAGCTTCTTGTTATTGATTTCGTCTAGGTCAGCCTGTGTCAATTTGGTATATTTCAGAACAATATCGTCAACACGTTTACGAAGGACGCGCATATCGTTTATCTCTTCTTCCATAGATGCCAGCTTTCCATAATTCATAGATGACATATCATGGTGCAAATATGTTGCATACCTAAAGCTCTTTCTGACACTACCGACAATACTAATCAAGAATCCCATGCTGAAAGCATATCCCATATTGGTGGTAATAATAGTATACCCGTCATCTTTCATACTCTCAATAAGAGAAATAAGCGAAAGACCATCATACACTGTACCGCCACAGGAATTGATTAGAATTTCGATTGGTTCTTTTGTGCCGAGTTTCTTATCAGCTTCTCTGATGCGCATAAGGGTGTAGATACATCTAAACATACTAGCGTCATCTACATCGTCATACACCATCAGTTTTCTGTTCTAAAAAGCTAACTGGGAAATCATTCTGTCCTTATCAAGCAATTTCATCGGAAAATCCGAATCTGCGTCATTTCTGACGTTGCTTGCAGAGCCAAAATATCTTTCTTTCATCAATCCTCCGCCTCCCTATTCAAGAAGTTGAGAATCGCCCGTTCCTCAACAACGTAATACTTCTTTCGCTTGCTACATTTCTTTTTGTTTACAATGCGATAATTCTTGTCGTACTTAGATGCACGAATCAAACCAGCATTACGAAGTTCATCGAACTCGCTTCTGTTTACTAGAATCAATAAACTATCCCCTTTTACTTCAATTAGTGAAATGAATCACTTTATTTCATATAATAACGACATTTCTAAACATCGTTTTATATCAATGTTTTACTGAGCAAAACCACTCTTGCTTTTTGACCGTATTTTGCTATTATTGCTATTTTGAATTTTTATTCTTTTATAGCAATCACTACAGTACAAGCGTGGTCTACCATGCGTAGGCTGTTTGACAATACACCAACATCTAGCACATCTTGTAAACTTGCCGTTGCCGATTAGCTTGTCATAATAATAGCACAGATTGATAAAATTGTCAAGCAGTATCTGAGATTTGTCATCAATTTGTAACAATTCTGGGCTAATTTCGACATAATGTACATTATGAAACTGTTTTAGCGACACAAGATTGGTAGTTCTGACGAACTCCGCTATCTTCTTGACGCTAGATACGCCAGCAATTTTAAGCGCATCGTTAAGTTTCACAGTGTACAGGTCATCAGGATTATGATAATATAGATAGATGCAGAGCGATGCAAACACAAAATGCTCGGCATCTAAATCGCAAACAGTGTGTATCTTGTTAATCTGCGTCATAGATAACACTATTCCATCAGTCCTAACAGGTGGCAATCTCTTAGCCATTGCATAGGCTGGCTTATAATATTTTGACATATCAGGTCTACTAGGAACATAATATTTTTGTGCAAAAAGCCTATCAATTAGCTTTAGTATCTTATCTTCACTTTCGCCAGTGTATCTAAGATACCTTATTATATAAGCAGCGTCAGCCACTGGATGCTGCTCAGATAATGAGTTCTACGTCAATATCTTTTTTGCATTTTCTATTCTTTCGTCAAATATCATGCAATCTCTTCCTTATATTCATCAATTATAGTCATTTTCTTTCCAAAATAGTCACGGCCATTCGGATTCTCGACAACCTTGTAACGATGCTTTGAATTATTCTTTACGTTGTTCGCAACAGAATCACCAAAACAATACCACAGCAAAGACTTTTGGCAACTATTGTCAATAGCATAACATACATATATAACGTAGTTCACACACATATCTATATTAGGCTCTATTAACAAGCAGTCATTTTCAAAATCTTCGTATAACCCATCAAATAAAGCTGATTTCATTTCCTTCAGTTCATCCTCAGAAAGATATGGAGTTGCAACAGATATATTCTGCATTATATCTCTATTTAATCTGGTATATTGACGAAGTAATTTTTGAAACTTGCATAGAGTTCTTTTATCTAAAGAGTCTGGTGTTGCCGACATTAAACATCTAAAGTCGAACTCGCCACGGTTTTGGTTTCGTCTTTGTGTCAAATCCAAGTCCTCAATGTACTTAGCTAAGATGTTCATAGTACACTTGGAATTAAACAGCGGAGAATACTTATAATAGTTTCTAATAAACGCCTTTTGTTCTGGCGATTTATCAACAATACGAACTAAATCGTTAATTCCCATTCCAAATTTCACCATGCACTCTGTATCACATACGCGCTTATGGTTTTTATACTCTTGCATCTTAGCAGGATAAACATACCCAAAGAAGTATGCTTTTTTATCACAACAAATCGAGTTCTCAAATTTAATACGCCCATTTATTTTATTGATATTTGCAATTTCTTCTTCGGTAGCACTGTCTGGAACTTGGATATACTTCTGACGCCTAGACCACTCCTTCTTAGGAGGTTCATAAGAAATGCCCTTTGTTTTATCAATAGCATTACCTTGATACATACGCATAATCTTTATACGCTTCTCAAGTTCAAGCCTTTCTTTAGACTCTTTATCAAAGAGAGGTAACATAGCGTACATGTTACTTGCAAGATTCGTGATGCCACCGATAGGGCTATCAAAAGATTTAATATCCCAATTAGCGAAAGTATTAAAGTTCAATCGTTGTTCTTTTGCTTTGTGCTTTTCATAAGTGATGACTGGTAATGTTTGGTCTATTGCTCCAACTAGGTATGGGTTATCTGAGGTTAGCGCTATATCACCATCAAAGTCTGCATCTGACTGGCTGATTATAGTTAAATCCCAGATACTATAAATATTACCCCATTCTATGTATTTAAACCAATCTTTACACTTATCATCGGAATAAACATTCATTATTTGATTTTCGGCAGGAGCTACAAGAGGACTGCGTTGAGTAGAAATCACTTTCGCACCTTTTTCCACCCACCGTCTTGAATATACGCATTTCTCTGGTAATAAACCTTTTACTTCCATTCCAAAGGCGTGTTCTGCCATAGCGTATAAGTCTGGAATTAGAAAATCATAAGAACCTTCAACAAAAACCTTACCTATCTTTGCTTGGTCAATCTTCTTCTGAGCTATCTGTCTAATTTTATCTTTTACATACTTATCTTTCAAAATATCAAGATTATATAATAGACATTTAGCTATTGGCGAATCTAAAGAAGACTCTATCGCATCGAGGGTGTCATTCTCATGATGACCGACCATTAGCAATGACACATACAATGGGTCGCCTTTCAGTATTCCATCAATCCAATCGGTCGTCGGTTTTGCAAGCGCTTTTATCGAATCTTCTGTAAAATTATTGCTCTGAACGTACTGATAATTCAAAGGAGTAACAAAATCAGATTCTTTCTTATTTACTCTTGTTACACCGATACGATGACCATATTTTTTAAAATAGTAGATATATTCATACCAATTCGTGTATTTCTTCCATAGCTTGAATTGTGATTTTGTTAATATGACATCAATATTATCAATATCATATTCAGTACCATAAATATCTGTTATTTTGTTACTATGTGCGATTTCTCTTGCAAACTTATGAAAATCAAATACAGATACAAGCCCCTTTAACCAAGGGCCGCGCATGATAAATGCTGATGGCAGATAATCTAAAGATAAATCTTCTTTCCAGATATTAGCCATAGCAGGACTTATCATTCCAGAGCCATCGAAAGCATTCATATTAAAATCTATTTTACGCTTTTCAATATCTATGTCGCCAGAGTCGTTTGTAAAAATCCAATCAACCGTCTGGTCTTTTAGATTGTATTCAAAATCTGGAATGACACAAATATTTGGTGTAGTTACAGTATTCGTAGCTGATGTATACAGAGAATAGTATGCACTGAATTTCGCAAGATTTATTTTACCAATTCTCGTCTTAGTTAATCCGCAAAGCATAATGCGTTCAAGGCTATCATATAATTCTTCATTAACAAAAAATGCCGAATTTCTACGCAACTGACCAGCACCAGCACACAATCTCTTATATCTAATAGAATAAACCTTATCATTAATTGCCATTTGAACAGAGAAATGATTCTTGCAGATGGCTTTATAATCCTTCTTTGTTGTGTCAGTCTTTACGGTTATTAAATCTGGAACGTATAAAATATCGTTTATCTCGTTCTGTATACCCTGAATCTCTTTTACATCACCAGTCGTTTGAACTATATGATTCTTTCTCTCATACAGCTCTTTTAGATGCTCACGGTCAAACTCCTCGTCTTTGAGTTTACGGATGAATTTTAACACCTGATTATCGCCCAGCGCGATAATCTGTCCAGAGTTTTTAGCCGTTCTGAAATCCGTCTAAATTGTGAAATTGTTTTTGATAATTGTAGAACTGTTCACTTTGTAGATATAAAAAAGGTCTACTTTATTTTTAGCCAAGATGCAAACACCCTTTCGTAAGATATTTAACGATATACTACCGTCTATATATATATTATAGCACACGTATTTGGGAAAGTCAAGTGGTTTTCGTAAAAAGTTATAAAATTTTTAGAGAAAATCTATATATTATATATCTTAGGCAAAATTTACCCAAGCAGATTGTAAAAGTTACAAAATTATTACAGTTTTGGAGTAATCAGAATAGCACTTGACAAAACAGTAAAAGTAGTCTATAATATATATAGAAGAAGTATATATTACAATATGGTTACAATCTAAAGAAAAATTTCAAAAGCCCTTGACTTTTCTTTAGATTTTTGGTATAATAGTAATAAGCGTATCCAAGGGAGTGGTCTTGAGATGTGGTGCTAGATATAGATAGCGCAAAGAGGTCAAAAACGCAGAAGTGACCCGGTATTTATTGGCAAACTCGCAAAAATATTTTTCGACTTTTTGGCGAATTTTTGATGAAAATTTCGACTTTTTGGCGAAATGTGGACGGAGGCGGTGATTTGGGCAGAGATTTGTACTACATAGATACGGAAACAGGTGAAATTGAACCGTTCGTTGGCACTGTAATCACAGAAGAACAACGCGAAATTATACACGCAAAGAGAATGAGGGCAATTCAGTATAATGATGGGCCTACATTTATATGGGTGATGTTTCGTTATGGCGACCAGTTATTTCCGGGTATGCAAGCGGCAAACCTGACTAGACTTATATATGCTGCAACATTCTGTGACAGTACAGGTCATTTAATGCCAAAATCTGACCTAAAAAAGCAGATGCGGTTAAGCAAAGATGCTTGGTGTTCTTTTTGGTCTGAGATGGAAAATAGAAGTATCTTTTATATAAAAGATGGGGACGTATATATAAATACTTCTTATTTTACAAAGTGGTCATTAGCACCAAACGTCAATAAGAATTATACAAGGATGTATTGCACTTGTGTTCGTAATTTTTATGAATCATGCACAAAGATGACAGACCATAAAAGAATGTCGTACATATTTAAGGTAATTCCATTCGTAAGCAGAAGGTATAATATAGTCTGTAGGAATCCTTGGGAGGTAGACAAGAAAAAAGTAATCCCGATGAATGTTGGTGATATTTGTGAGGTTCTCGGACAAGATAGGAGTCATGCACGTAGAGTATTGCGTGAACTGTTGAATATAAAAATTGATGGTGTACCAATCGTGTATTTCGCTGGCAACAATCTAAGTGAAGATACATGGAGATTGTTCGTCAGTCCAAATGTATACTACGGCGGCGAATATGGGATTCAGCGACAAGAGGTGATTGAAAATTATAAGCGATTGATAGAATCTTGATTTAGATTCAAAGGGAAATTCTTTATTAAGAGGTATTTATATGAATGTAATTAAGCGTGACGGACGCGAAGTTGAGTTTCAGAAAAGTAAGATAACAGTAGCTATTTAGAAGGCAAGCGATGAAGCTAAAATGCACGGCAAACTAGCAGTGCCGAGCATTGCTATTCAGGCAATAGCTTCTGAGCTTTATAATAAGTTCAAACTTGAGAACCACGCAATAGACGTGGAGAATATTCAGGACTGTATTGAAGATACCCTCATGCAGAGAGGATATTTTGATACGGCGAAAGAATACATAAGATACAGATATGAACGTCAACTTAACAGAAATGGAAATACGACGGATGGAAAAATCCTGTCTTTGGTTGATGGTGTTAATGAAAACGTAATTCAGGAAAATAGTAATAAGAACCCTACAATAAACTCCACCCAGCGTGATTATATGGCTGGTGAAGTAAGTCGTGATATAGCAAACAGATTGTTGTTGCCAAAGGAAATTATGGAGGCCCATGAAGCTGGAATTATTCACTTCCATGATTCCGATTATTTTGTTCAGCACATGATTAACTGTTGCCTTGTTAATTTGGATGATATGCTACAACATGGTACTGTGATTAACGGTACACTCGTAGAGAAACCTCACAGCTTTGCGACTGCTTGTAATATTGCCACTCAGATAATGGCGCAAATCGCATCTAACCAGTATGGTGGTCAGAGTGAAAGCATGGCGGCACTCGTTCCGTTTATCGGTATTAGTAGACGCAAGATTAGAGCGGATGTAGAGATTGAATTTGCGGGTTTAGATGTTTCTGAAGAGCGTAAAACAGAAGTTACTGAAAGACGTTTACGCGACGAAATCAAGCGCGGAGTTCAGACGATTCAGTATCAGATTAACACATTGATGACAACTAATGGTCAAGCACCGTTCGTATCAATCTTCTTGTATATGAACGAAGTTGAAGGCGAGCAACAAAAGAAAGACTTTGCAATGTTGATTGAGGAAATCCTCCGTCAGCGTACCGAGGGGACAAAAAACGAACAGGGTATTTGGGTAACTCCTGCGTTCCCGAAGATTCTTTACGTGCTAGAAGAGGATAATATTGTTCCGGGGTCTAAATATTACTATCTAACAGAAATGGCCGCTAAGTGTACCGCAAAGAGAATGGTTCCTGACTACATTTCTGAAAAGAAAATGCTGGAATATAAGGGCGATTGTTTCCCGTGCATGGGTTGTCGCTCTTTTTTGACTCCCGATAGAACAACAGAGAATCTAGCTAATGTTGAAAATTGGGTTGCTGGTAAAAAATATTACGGACGCTTAACTGCATGATTAAGGTGTCCTTAAACGATGTGAACGCAAGATAAAGCGGTGTGGGGAATGTACCCTGCTAACGGTGAAACTCCTTAATAATGGACAATACCGTGCTAAGTATAATGCTAATAACTGCTTTTGGGAGGAAGTTAGTATGAATGATTCTATTTTTATAAATGGTAAAGAATTTAAGAAAACTCTTGTAAGCGATAACTATTATGTAAGTTGTGACGGGTGTGTATATTCTACGTATGCTAAGAGAATAATATCTTGCAGTATAATTACTGTAAAAGGAAAGAAATATGTAAGAGTAGGTATACACGGTAAACACTATGTTGTACATAGGCTTGTATACGAAGCATGGGTTCGCAAACTTGAATCGAATGAACAGGTAAACCATAAAAATGACGATGGTTTAGATAACAGGTGTTGTAACTTGTACGTTGGAACGCAGTCTGAAAATATTCAGGATTGTGTAGATAATGGTCATCGTGTTGGGAATGTGTTTTATCTTACATTGTATGATAAGGATAGAAAAGAAATTGTAAGTTTCTGTCCTGCAAGCAAATTTATTGAGTACAGTGGACATCCGAACAAGAGCGGAAGCCTTAATAAATTTTTTACTAAGAATTGGTTTAAGAAGAGATACGATATTATAGAATTTAAGCGTATCAGAGATTTAGAATCATATAAAAGTGTAACGACTATGGCTGATGAATGTAAGCCAGTAGGACAGAGTTTATCACTGTCCGAAGTGCATCGCACTCAACAGAGTGAAGAGATAGTCTAAACTATATAGTAATATATAGAGAAATTGTTAATCAAGGTGTTGTAACAATTAATCTTGTTGATGTTGGACTTAGTGCGCATAAGGATTTTGATGAGTTCTGGCGTATTTTTGATGAACGGCTTGAACTTTGTCATCGGGCATTAAGAATCCGTCACGAGCGGTTGCTTGGTACACTTTCTGATTCTTCTCCTATGCACTGGCAGTTTGGTGGGCTTGCTAGATTAAAGAAGGGTGAAACTATCGACAAACTTCTTTATGATGGATATTCGACAATCAGTCTTGGTTATGCAGGACTTTACGAATGTGTACTTGCTATGACTGGCAAGAGCCATACAGATGAAGAAGCTAAGCCATTTGCACTTCAGATTATGCAACACATGAATGATAAGTGTAACGAGTGGAAGAAAGCCGAGAATATTGATTATTCGTTGTATGGAAGTCCCATTGAATCCACTACATACAAGTTTGCGAAGTGCCTGAAAAAGAGATTCGGTGTTATTCCGGGAATTACTGATAGAAACTACATCACCAACAGTTATCATGTTGTTGTGACTGAGCAGATTGATGCTTTTAATAAGTTGAAATTTGAAAGTGAGTTCCAGAAATTATCTCCCGGTGGTGCGATTTCTTACGTAGAGATACCTAATCTAACAGACAATATCGAGGCTGTGCTATCTGTTATCAGATTTATTTACGACAATATTATGTATGCTGAATTAAACACAAAGTCCGATTATTGTCAGTGTTGTGGTTTTGAAGGCGAAATCAAGATTGTCGAGGATGATAATGGCAAGCTGGTCTGGGAGTGCCCAAAGTGCGGAAATCGTGACAAAAAGAAAATGAATATCCCTCGTAGAACTTGTGGTTATATTGGTACTAATGATTGGAACCAAGGACGTACACAAGAAATAAAAGAGCGTGTTGTTCATCTTGGACAAAATTAAATAATCTAAAGTAAGTGGTGGGTGGGTCGGGACTTATTATGAATTATGCTAAGATAACAAAATACGATATAGCAAACGGACAGGGTGTGCGTGTTGTATTGTGGGTATCAGGTTGTGACCATCATTGTAAGGATTGTCATAATCCAGAAACTTGGAATCCTAACTATGGAAAAGAGTTTACTATTGAAACTTGTGGTGAATTGATTGATGCGCTTGCACCAGATTATATCTCTGGAATTACATTTAGTGGTGGCGACCCTATGAAGCCAGAGAATGTTACTACTTGTATGGAAATAGCAAGTTTAATAAAACATAAATATCCAGATAAAGATATTTGGTGTTGGACTGGTTATACGCTTAAAGAGCTGACAGCGAGAATCGACCCGAATACTAATTATTTTTTAGGATTCATAGACTACCTGATTGATGGTGAGTTCGTGGAAGAATTAAAAGATATTACCCTTAAATGGCGGGGTTCATCAAATCAGAGAATCTATAAAAAAGTTGATTATGATTTTGTCGATGTTACAAAGGAGTTAGGATGATTAAGATAATTGATAACCGTGGCACTGGTAAAACATATAAGTTGTGCCAGTATGCAATAGAAAATAATTGTGATATACTTGTGCCTACATCACATAGTATCATGCGTATCCTTAAACTATTAGAGGAAATTGCGGAAAAGGATGCTAATGGTATAGTTGGTATTATCAAGTATAAGAATAGTGCGGAGTTTGTGTATAGTGATAAATATTATCGTAGCTATGCTATAAATATTATGACACCAGACAGCATTAAACAGTCAAGACCCCCTGAACGTAAACTTGTTGTTGATGAGGTAGAGCGTGTACTTGCATATATGCTTGCACCTTATGTATATTCCTATGATGGTTTTACTATGAGTAAAGAGTGATAGTTTTGTGCTACTGGAAAAATCTGGTAGCACTTTTCTGTAAAACCACTTGACTTTTTGTGGATTCTGTGGTATACTGTAGTTAAGAAATCTAAAGGAGATTGTAATATGAATTTTAAGAATCCTGTCGAGTTTGACACAAGTAAAGCAATCCGTTTTGATGATTTGGAAATTGGCGAGTTATTTATCGCTGTGGATGGCAGTTGCGATGGAAAGAAATACTCTGAGAGGGTTTATTGTAAGACGTTGCCGTTTGGTGATGAGTGTCTTGGTAACAATGGTAATGCAGTTGGTGTGACGGAAAAGTATCGTGCGTATATGATGGCTCCTGAAAGGGTTATTCGTATCAAAGCTACAGATTGGGAGGTTGCAGATGATGGTGAAGCGTTCTGACAGACTGCGTGATGTGTAGGCAGAGATTACAGTCAGCAAATTGATGGACACGGTGTATCGTGAGAATGGTTACGCGCCATGCTGGATAGTAGACCGCGAATCATAGATTGCTGGTTTAGATGTATCGTTGGTAAAAAATGGTATTTGGTATCTTGTTGACGAGAAAGCGGCTATAACTAGATTAGATGGTAATTTATCTACATTTGCTTTTGAGTTATATACATCTAATAATGTTGATAATATTGGTTGGTTTGTAAACAAAAAGTGTAAAAATAATTATTATTCTTTAATATATTTAACATCTTTCGCAAATAATATACAGAAAATTGATAAGATTGAGTGTATTTTGTTAAATAAAGATAAAATATTTAAAGCAGTTATATCTGAATTAAATAAGAGAAATATACACTTTAATAACATACTTGATGTGATGGATAAGATAAAACTTGCACCTAATGGTAAGAAATATCTTAGATTAAACAAGTATATGAAGATAGTTTATAGCCTAAATGTAATACCAGAAAAACCTATAAATGTTGTCGTTGATAAACAATATTTGTTAAGTATTGCTGACGATGTTTTAGTAAAGGAGTTCTAAATGGATAGTGCTATTATTTCTTACCCTTTTATGAATGGTATGTGCCTGTTATGCAGAGATTGTGATACATCCGTTCTTGCGTGTAGAAAATATCGTACTAAATGTTTTCGTGTAAAAGAGTGTGGTCAAACTGATATTGGTGTGTCAGAGGAAGATATTGCAAAGTCTAAAGATTCGCCTATTTTTACATGTGAAGATACTCCTTATGATAGTGGTAAGATAATTCACGCTTACAGTGAATTATATGGTAAATTCACTGAGGACGACTTTAAGACAAAGTGGGATTTAAAATAAATCGTACTTAATAATATAAAAAATTAGACTCTGTTGTAAAAATACAGAGTCTTTTATTTTAATGTTTATTTAGTGTTCAGCGATATGCTCCCCATCCCCCTACTCTAGCGTACTCTACCCTATCATAACCCGGTAACGGTTCA
>ERZ1034962.41-NODE-41-length-72214-cov-774.334913_pt1 | contig 72214 bp, 89 predicted proteins | sample MGYA00520696_ERZ1034962 | MGnify/ENA primary metagenome ERZ1034962 (study PRJEB33766, sample SAMN09781770) | gut metagenome | biome: gut microbiome | host: Homo sapiens | place: Madagascar | study: EMG produced TPA metagenomics assembly of the PRJNA485056 data set...
CACCCCCTTTTTCTGGATTTCGGTTTTCCGATTTCCCCCACCCCTAAATTTTCGGGAAGTGTTAATGAAGTTAAATATTAAAATAATATAGATATGACATTTGAAGAAGCAAAGAAGATATTGAAGAAAGAAGGTTTTGAGTTAGAGAAAGTTGGCAGACCTTGTAGTCCTACTATCGTTTTTACTGCATACGAGTCTCCTGAAATTTGTGAAGCCATGCAGGTTGTTTGTTCTGCCGGTTATAGCATCAGTATGGTGTCCAGCCGCTTTGATGATCGCAAGGCTCGTTTGAGCTTGGAACTTGCAGAGAACAGCGCACCTATGCCTGGTCCTGGTGAAGAGCAGCCAGAGGAAAAGAAACGTATAATTTGCTGTTCAGCCTCCCCAAAAGCTGATTTTTACTACAAACATGTTCTTGATGAAGGCAACCCTGCCCTTGCAGAATCAGCCTCCCAGTTCAACGATGCCTTGTTGAATGAGCAGGGAAAGAAGATTAAGCGTCTTGGCAAGGAGATTGCCCGACTCAACAAGATCATCCACAAGAAGAACTTTAAGATTGAGGAGTTGGGAAAGGAAAGCTCTAGACACCTAGAAGGAAAGATGAAGGCGTTCGGCGAGAATTTTGATTTGGAACAGGAGTTAAAGGATAAGAACGCTGTTTTGCCTGACGTTGCAGAGGAACTTCGCCTTTCAAAGATTCGTGAGAAGAATCTGACCGAGGTGTGCCAGAAGTACGTGAAGGAGGTTGAGGATTTGAGAGAGAAGCTTGCCAATAATGTTGTTGACAAGATTGATGCTCAGGCTTTGAAGAGTGCCGAGAGTGCTCTCGCTTATAAAGATGAAGTTATTGAGACTTTAGATAAGGAGTTAGCTGAGGCGAAACATGAGCTTTCTTCGCTAAAGAGACCATTCCGTCCAGACTCTACGGAGGCAGTTGTTCTATTTGCTAACGCTTATGCTAAAGCCGAAAAGAAGCACTTGCGTTGCGCAGAGTGGAGAAACGATGGCAAGGAAGTATCTATTACATATATCTTGAAGAATGGCAAGAAGAGCAAGATTACTCTTGATTTCACTGGCGATGAGATTATTTTCTCCAGAACTGACCCAGACAAGAAGCCTCGCATTCATACACCAGAACTTAGCGAAGAAGAACTGATGAAACTTCAGGAAAAGGTTTGTGCTGATATTGCAGAGGAAGGTGGTGACCTTTCTGGCGTAATTGTGTTATGCGGCAAGGATTTTATTGATGCAATAAAGAAAATGAAGTAAGATATGCCAGTAAATAATCAGAATCCACAGCAGCAGAAAAGGGTACCTGTTTCCATTAATGGGTACCCAGAGGCTGTACATGATATGATGAGGGCTAAGTACCCAGATTATGATCAGGTGATGGGATTGGGGAACCAGACTATGCAGGGCGGTCCTAGTGGGCGGATTCCAGCGGTTGCTCCCCAGCCTATGAATATGAACGTGTTTCAGCAGAATGGCGGCGTTAGTGGGAAGCTGGAGGCTCCTGCTGTTCAGACTCAGCAAGTTCAGGCAGCGGCTTCTCCTGCTCAGACTCCCTATCTTGGTGATGCAGCAGAGAAGACTCAGCAGCCTCAGACCAGTTTCGAGGGAATGCAGCATCCACCTACAGGATGGAAGGCGGACGGTACGCCAAGCTATGATGCGCTTTCTTCCGCTTTAAGTGGCTATCAGACGGCACAGAGCAAGCAGGTTCCAGAGTTCCAGGCAGACCCTTCTCAGAGGGATGGCGGCTTCTTCGGGTGGCTCGGCAAGCTGATTCCCAAGAGCCGACCGGGTATGCGTGAGGGCGAGACTCCCGATGAGTATGACCGCAGGATCACCACCAACAGAGAGCGTATTGCGGCATTCGCCGATGCCATCCGTCACATGGGCAACATCGTGAATACATCCAAGGGTGCGCCTTTGCAGCAGTTCAATGACCCTACTGCCATGCTGGAACAGGGGTATCAGAACCGCAAGGCTCAGAGACAGAAGCAGGATGCCATTGATGCTGATGCAGCCTATAAGCAGGCAAACCTCGACCTTAAGAGTGCGGCTGCAAAGGCAGACAAGGTATATAAGGAGTACCTGATGGGGCTTCGTGGCGATAATGCACAGCTTGCAAAGGATAAGTTTGAATACCGCAAGGGCAAGGATGCGGCTACCGCCCAGTATAAGCAGGAGAAGGACCAGCGAGACTTCGAGTACAAGCAGGGACGTGACAAGGCAAAGGATGAGCAGACCAACAGAAGACTGAACATTTCGCAGTATAATGCTACCCATAAGGGAAGCGGACGTGGACGGTCAGGCGGCGGAGGCAGCTCTTCTGCCAAATACGTAACCTGGGATGCAGAAGGCAAGCCTCATTACGCATCCAACAAGACGATGTATGAAGCCAATGAAGCCTACTACAATGGTAATACTTCTGGCAGTTCTTCTACTTCAAGCAGCAAGGAAGTGTTCAACAAGGACGGTTCTACTACTAGAACCACCAACAGACAGGGCGGTTCCTCTGTTGCACAGAGAGCAGGAGCACAGAGAAGACAGAGGGAAGAAGCCAGAAAGAAGGCGGCAAAGCCTGCCGGCAAGTCGAAGAACGGCTATAAGAATACAAAGAAACTTGGTTTATAAACATTAATATATAATATATGGCTGGAGATAAATTTGACCAACTTTATAACGCCTTGAAAGCCGATGGCGCAGTATCGGGAACTAGAGAACATTTCAGACAGTTCGTGTATGCGCCGGGCAAGCAGGGCTATCATAACAGAAAGCAGCTCTATGATGCGCTTCACGCCGATGGTGCTGTTTCAAGTAATTCGTATGAGGAGTTTGCGCAGCGACTCGGACTTCATGCAGTTAATCCGAAACCTCCGCAGCAGAAGCCAGTTCAGCCTGTCAAGAAGCAGACTATGAAGCAGAGAGCGCAGGAAGTCGCAGCTCAGTATCAGAAGTCAAGGCAGCAGAAGGTTCAGCAGCCTAGAACGGCTACTACTTCTGGTACGGACTACATGCAGAACTGGCGGTTGATGCACATGCGTAACGACCAGATGAATCCGATGCAGCAGGCTCAGGCTAGCAATGCGCGCGCACGTATGCAAAGAGCACAGGAACAGACTGCACGTCAGGAGCAGCAGAGAGCTACCCCTATCAGTAGAAGCAGAATAACCCCTACAGCCAAGAACTTCAACGAGACGATGCAGCAGCTTTCTACTCCAGAGGCTAGACAGGCTAGAGCCAAGCAGCAGAGAGAGGACGATGCAAGAGCACTTGCCCAGTATGAGGTTGATGGCAACAAGTTCGTAAGAAATGACGGACAGACCGAAGGTATTTTGGGTAATGATCTTCTCAGTCTTGTAGATTCTTCCATGAACGAGGCGCAGGAATTGACACGCCAGCAGTATCAGCAGAACCTTGACAAGATGGGCGGCATCTATGCGCCTCAATCGGTAAAGGAACAGGCTTTCCGTGATGCCCAGACGCAGGAACAGGTGAACCAACAGAACGTTCTGATGAACAATCTCAGCAAGAAAATCGGCGAGATTTATTCGCAGAAGGGAATGCAGCGCCATATTGCCGAGAGTGCCGAAAGATTGAATATGGGTGTGGAGGAATACGTTGACAAGTACGTGACTCCAGAGATCATGAACTATGCTCAGAAGGCTCTGACGATGCGAAATCAGGAGGAAATCATGCCTCACGGTGCGCTTGACTATATCGCCAAGAATCTCAGCAACTCTATTATCGGTATGATGGTGGCTCCATCTGTCATGTCTAGAGATACCAGACAGAGATTGCAGGAAGGTATCGCTATCGCTGATGGTGATGCGGAGATTCAGAAGGTTGCCGGTCACAAGGATGAAACCTACCGCTCGGGAATCGGTACGAGATTCGCTTCTACTGCCGTCAATATGGCTGCTGACTCTGGTCCGCTTGCCGTAATCGGTGCAGGTGCGAGTGCTGCCGTGAATGCAGGAACCCGAGTTCTGACAAACGGACTGGTGAAGGCTGGCGTGATGAAGGCAGCACAGAGACTTACCGCACAGCAGATGGCTTTCAAGGTGGCAAATATGACAACCGCACAGAAAATCATGTCGGGATTGGGCACTAGAACGGCAACAAGTTCGCTGAATCTTGCAGGATATTCGGGCGTTACTGCCGCATTGAGTCAGGCTTCTACTGGCGATGATACTTCTTTGCAGGCTATCGGCGAGGCAGGTCTGAAAGGTGCAGAACATGGTGCGGTTACTGGCGCTATGTTCGGCGTATCGGGTGCGGTGATGGCTCCATGGGTATCAAAGTTCGGTATTACCGGCTTGGAGAAGAGCACTGGAGAGCGATTGCTTCACGGCGCACAGAAATTTGGCGCTACCGCTGCCAGTCTCGGCGTTGAGGCTGGAACCATGATGGTTGCCGACAACGTGACTGGCGATAAGGACATTTCCTTTGGCACTTGGCTGGAAGACGTGGTAATGGTGGGTGCATTCAAGGCTGGAGAGCCTAGCAATTTCGTGAAGATGGGCAATATCCTGCATCATCTTACCCATAACAGCGGTGGTAATTTCGTGATTGGCAAGAATGCCAACGGCTCCCCTATCGCCGTGGATATTCGTCTGACTCCTGACGAGAAGAATGAATTGATTTCTTCTGCATCGGGCAAGAATCTGATGGATGCTTTCGTGAAGGTGGACCGTGCATCGAAGACAGCACCAAGAGATCCGAAGTATAAGACGGCATACACGGATTTCATGAACGACCCAGACGTTTCTCAGAGCACCAAGGAGAAGGTGAATGCAGCGATGGGACTGTTCAATACCACAAGAGGCAGAAGCTACCGCAGTGTGAACGATGTGAAGAATAAGCAGGTTCTGGAATACACCAAGAACGGAACGCTTCTCACACGTACCTCTTATAAGAATGCCGATGAGCGCCGTGCTATCCTTTACAAGCAGAAACTCTATCGTGAGAATGACGATATGATGTCTCTGATGGGCTACGCCAGAATGAAGGATATGCAGTTTACAGGCGATGACGGTTCTGTTAATAAGCTTGCATTCGATTTCCTTCTAAAGAACGGCTATGATGCAAACAAGGGCATTACCGACCCGAACAATGCCCGACTGATTAGTGAGTTGCGCAACCAGAAGAGTGCGCTCTATCTTGACTGGGAGAAGTATGTGGATGAGAACGGATTGCTTAGCCGCCTTAGTATAAAGAATGGTGCGCCTGAAGAACTCAACAAGATTATTCAGAAAGACCCGATGAAGCGTACCGATGAGGAAAATATGTTGTTCCATGCTGCAAAGATGGCTCTCGAAGATGAGCTTTTCCCTAGCGGAAAGCCACACGCAGACCAGTCTGCCAGTCAAGGCAAGACGGTAGCCGAGGAGAATAAGCTCGGTACAGATAACCCTGATGGCGGTGTCGTGGTGGATGAATTACGCAATCTCCATAATGCGGAACAGGCGGTTGACGAGGCGATGGAGAGCAACGATGTTTTCAAGCAGACTTTCGAGAAGCTGCACAAGCAGGGCTTGACACCGGCACAGATTTACGATGCACTCATTCAGAATGGATTGACCGAAGAAGAGTTGACCCCACTTGCCCAATATATCAATGCGAACGCTAGAGTGCAGGGTATGCAGCAGGCTACTGCTGATGCCATCGAGGAAAACGTGAAGAGCTTTGTTTCTGATTGGAGCTATCACGGTACATTGAACGGTCAGCCAATGAATGGCGAACAGGCTTTGTACGTGCAAGACAGCAACGGAAGAACACTTCTTGTTGGTTCTGGTGATGTTGCCTTCGACCAGACTACAGGTAGAGCCAAGGAAGGCAGCGGTGATATGCTTGTCTGCTTCGACCCTAACACCAAGGAAATGGTCTATGTGAAGGCAGACGAGGTTACTCTATTTCAGAATCAACCTATCGACCAGTTTGCTGCAGAATATCGTCAGAGATTGCAGATGAAGAACTCAGAGCCTTACAATCAGGCAGCACAGGAGCAGGCGATGCAGGATGCTGCCAAGACGCAGCAGGAAGTTCAACCTAAAGAAAATAAAAATGAAGAGATTAGTAACAATGAAACAGATGGAAAAATTCGAAAAGGCGACAATGCCAATAGTGGAAGTGATGGAGAAGCAGAGGAAAATGCTAGCGAAGGCGATGCCTCAGTTCAACAAGTAGAGCAGTCTCAGCCTACCCGAAAGTTTGCAGATGGCAAAGATGTTCCTATGGCTACAGATAGCAAGGGAAGACCTACACCTGACTATGAGAAAATGACTCCTGAGCAGAGTGCGGAGATTCTTACTGAGGATTTCGGGGATAATGCCGAGAAGGTGGTGGACGGACAGATTCAGAAAGCAGAGAAGGCTTTGAAGGATGCCGAGAAGATGAAGGTGGACTATACCGCCGAGCCTAACGACATCATGGAGCAGGAAACTTTGAAGAATCAGACTATTGAAGCTGCCAAGAAGCAGCTGGACCACGCTCAGAATATCAAGAAGGCTATGACTGCCAAGAAGGTTGCGGAGACCGTGGGTAAGACTGAACAGACTGAGGGCGCACATGAAGCTGGCAGCGTGGCAGGACAGAAGTTTGTGAATGCACCACGACTGGTGGGCAACAAGCGTACCCGTATGCTGGCTGACGGCGAGACCAAGATCAGAGGACACTACGAGATTGTGCCGGCTGAAAGTCTTACTCCTTCTCATGATGTGAATAACGACTATAAGAAATCTGAGGGATTCCCTACCGATGCTGAGGGTAGAACCGTGAACGATCGTGACTATGAGCACGACAAGGCGGCTCAGCAGAATACGGACCAGATTGCCCGAAAGTATAATGGTATGGCTATCGAGCAGGTGCCAGTGGTATCTGACGAGGGTATCGTTTATGATGGCAACGGAAGAACGATGGCAGGACAGAAGGCGGCAAAGGAAGGTACGGATGGTGAATACATCAACGACCTTCTGGAGAATGCCGAGAACTTCGGCTTTACCAGAGAGCAGATTGAGCAGAGCGGAATCGAGCATCCTCGCCTGGTAATGGTGACGGATGAGAGACTGCCTTACGATGCAGCTACCTTCGCTAAGTTCAACCGAAACGAGAAGAAGACTCAGAGTAATACCGAACAGGCGGTAGCCAAGGCTAAGACCTTGACTTCTGACGAGGTAGGTGCTATTGTTGCTGAGATTGAGGGAAATGGTTCTCTTGATGCATTCTTTAACAATTCCAAGGCAATAAATGACTTGGTGAAGACGTTAGTAGATAAAGGCATCATCGGACAGAACGAGGTGGCACAGATGATGGATAGTCCTGAGCGACTTTCTGCACAAGGCAGGGAGTATGTGAAGAACCTTCTTTTGGGTTCAATCTTCAAGCCAGAGACTATTAGAATGCTGGGTATCGACTCTACGGTGAAGAATAAGGCTGTCAACGCTATCCGCTCGGTGATGGACAACATGAAGCTGGGCGAGTTCTCTCTTCGTGACGAGATTGATCAGGCTATCCAGTTGCTCTATGAGGCAAGACAGGGTGGCAACAAGGTTGATACCTTGCTGAGAACATCAGAAATGTTTGGTGAGGATGCGGCTAAGCGTTACTCTTCTATCTCCCAGATGATGGCTTTAGCCTTGGAGGGCAAGGTTTCTGATTTCAGGGATTTGCTTGATGAATACAACCGCATCGCTGCATCCAGAAACACTGGCGAGGGCAGTATCTTTGAGGCTGCTCCTACCAAGGAAGAGTTAGTTAACGAGTATTTGAACTTTAAAAAATGGCAAGATTATGGCACAGGACGTTCAGAAAATGAAGGAGGAAATGATGTTTCAGGCGTTGAAAAACCTCAACAAGAAGCATCAGGAGGAAATGAACCAGCAGAAGCAGAGCGACCAAGAGTAGAAGAACCAGACGATTTGGTAAACAAAGAACTCGAAAGTCGCATTGAAGTGACGGACGAGGAAACCGAGACTCCATCAAAGTACGGTCCTATCATGAAGCAAAAGATTGTGATTGATGGAGACAAGGAGGTTATCAAGGTTGATGAGCCAAACGAGAAGGGAGAATACACCGGCTCATACTATGAGTATGATGGTAAGAAGTTTGGTGACCTGAATGAGGTTGTCGAATATGTTGACGGTAAGGTAACAGAAAAACCTCTCCCACTCCTTCCAAAGGAAGAGAAACCAGACCCTACTTTTGATCCGATTGCGGCTGCTGTCCAGGAGTTCAAGAAGGAGCATCCTCTGACCGAGGAGGAGATTATGAAGGCTGACGTGGACGATGTTGTGAAGGATATGGCTCTGGACTATCTGAACGGAGACGTGACCGATGATTTGCACCGTGCTATCTACGAAAGCATTTTTGCCAAGACCAGAGGGCAGAAGGCTGAACCTAAAGTTGAGACTCCAAAAGCAGAACCATCGGCTGACCCAATGGAGGGAATCAAGAATGCGGCGGAAGGATTCGAGAAGGAGAAGAAAGCCAAGGTAGAGACTGAAAAGAAGCCTCAGCAGACGGCTGACGATGCCGCTGTAGCAGCTTCTAATAAGAAGGTTAATGATCTTTGGGATATGCTCAAGAATGCCGGCAAGGATGAAATGTCTGCTTCGTTCATCGGTCTTAACTCTAGACAGCTGGAAGTGTTGCCTAAGCTGGTGAGCGCCATGGCAGAGAATGCTTACCTGAGAATCAAGAGAGGTATGCACAATCTTGAAGACGTGGTGAAGGAAATGCGCAAGGAGTTTGCGCCTGCTGCCAAGGTTTTCAAGAAGGAAGACGTGGATGCTATCTATGAGCAGATGATAAATATCCGCTATCGTGACGGCGAGCAGCGCATGAGCTTGAAGGAGTGGGCTGACTACTACGAGAAGACTTCGCCTAAGCATCAGGAGAATCTGGTGGGTGACTCCAAGACTGCCGAGGAGAGAAAGATGGCTGAGAAGAAGTTTATTGATACAGTGAACATAAAGTTGGTTTTCAAGCATAAGTTTAACGGTATTGTTGAGCTGAGAAAGATTGCTGAGAGAGTTGGCTTGAAGGATATTAAGGACACAGACCTTCAGGAGCTTGCTGAAACAGCTATTGTTAAGCGAGCAAGAGGTATCGCTTCTTCTGAATCAACCAATAATGCCGAGAAATTCAAACGCATCAAGACACTCTATGAGAATCAGCCTAGCCTCAACCAGCGTGATTCTGAGCGAGTGATGAAGCAGCAGTACTCTACCCCTGCCCCTTACGCTTTCCTTGCGGATATGTACGTAAAGGGCAACGGCAAGGTGATTGACAGCGCCCTGGAACCTAGTGCCGGCAACGGTATGCTTACCATTGGTCTGCCAAAGGATAAGGTACATGTGAACGATATTGACGATACGAGATTGCTGAATCTGAACAGACAGGGCTTCGGAAAGGTGACCAGTCAGGACGGAACCCAGCCATTCAACATAAAGCCAGTTGATATTGTGATTACAAACCCACCATTCGGTAGTGCTACAACAAGAGATTATGACGGCTACAAGATTTCTTCCCTGGAAGGACAGATGGCTATCAATGCCCTGGAGAGCATGAAGGGTGATGGACGTGCTGCTATCATTATTGGTGGTAACACGGAATACGCCAAGAACGGAAGTCTGAAACCAAAAGACAAGGCTTTCCTTGGTTATCTCTATAGCCACTATAATGTGGAGGACGTGATTAATGTGGATGGCAGTCTCTACGCCAAGCAGGGAACCAGCTACCCTACACGTATGATTTTGATAAACGGAAGACGCTTGAATGAAAATGCCTTTCCACCAGTGAAGGATAAGGCTAGAGCCGAGACCGTGAAAGATTATGACGAACTTTATAAACGAATTGAAGATGATATACTACGAGGTGAACGGATGGATTCTTCCATCGGAGAAGAAACAAGAAGTACTCAACCAGAACTTGATCAACAAGGCGCTGCTGTTGCTCCTAAAGAGGGAGTACGAGCAGGAGAACGAGGAGGAAGCAAACCAGATGGTGAGCGAGAGCCTGACTTATTTGACTCCACTTCCGTATCAGGAACCCATGATGACTTGGACAATCAACGAGGAACCGAGCCAGGAAAAGATGGAGAACTTCCTGATGGAGATAGTAGAACAGACGGAACAGGGGCAGAGCCTACTCCAAGCAAAGAACCAACCGCTGGAGCCAATGACGGACGAGTATCTGGATCAGGAGGAGCTGGAGGGAATGACACTCAGCCAAGTTCTGATGAACCTGCCAGCACCGGGAGCGGAAGCGGACCACGGGGACAATTACAGCGGGTGGACAAATCCGTACGTGGACTAAGTACTGAGAAGGTTGCTTATGCCCCAAAGAGTGGAAATCCATTCACTTTGAAGGCGGTGATGCCTGCCGACCAGCAGGAGGCGGTGAATAAGAATCTTGAAAAGTTGGGCGATGCCGACCAGTTCCTTGTTGATGAACTGGGCTATAATGATAAGGATGATTTGTATTCTCATCTTGCCGCAGAGCAGGTTGATTCTGTAGCCCTTGCCTTGCAGCAGGCAAAGAAGGGCAACGCATTCATCATCGGCGATATGACTGGTATCGGTAAGGGAAGACAGGCTGCTTCACTTATCAGATACGCCAAGAAGCAGGGGCAGGTTCCTGTATATTTCACTAAGACCGCTGGCTTGTTGAGCGATGTTTATCGTGACTTGGTGGATATTGGAAGCCCAGAGCTGAGACCATTTGTATTCGGTAGTGCCAAGGAAGCTGCCATTACCGACTCAGACGGAAAAGTCGTATTTGCTTTGCCATCGAAGAGTGAGGTGAAGCGAGTACTTGATTACATTGAAAAGAACGGAAAGCTGCCAGACGAATATGACTATGTATTGACTACCTACAGTCAGGTAAGCAATGGTGTATATGAGTTTGATGAGGACGGCAACCGCAAGGAGAGAAAGCTTGCAAAGGGTAAATCATTCGGTGCTTCTGCTCTGAGCGGACAAAGAAGACGTGATGCTATTGAGAAACTGATGGGCAACGCTTATCTTATCCTTGACGAAAGCCACACGGCTGGTGGCAATAGCGGTCAGGGAAACTATTTCCAACACATTATTCAGAAGGCAAAGAACGTTACCTTCTTCTCTGCTACCTTTGCCAAGCGACCAGACAATATGCCTATCTACGCTTTGCGTACTGCCATGAACGAGGGCGGTATGAAATCATCCGACTTGATTGATGCGGTGAAGCGTGGTGGTGCAACCTTGCAGGAGATCATGAGCCAGACCTTGACACAATGCGGTCAGATGATTCGCCGTGAGCGAGATATGACTGGCGTAACCATCGACTGGAAGGCTATTGATGATCCTGAGCGAGTACAGGAGCAGCGAGAACAGTATGATAGTATCATCGGATTGTTTAATGATATTATCAATTTCCAGAAGAAATATGTTTCAAGTTACGTTGATGAGCGTAATATTGAATTGGCAGACATCCAATCTACTATGGATATCAAGAAGGGCACAGAATCTTTAGGTATCAAGAATCAGCCTTTCGCCAGCAAGGCGTTCAATACCGTTCAGCAGGTTCTTCTCTCTCTGAAAGCGAAGTCTGCTGCAGAACGTGCCATCGACTATTTGAAGCAGGGCATGAAGCCTGTGATTGCATTGAATAATACCAATGAATCGCAGACTGGCAACCTTGCGCTTGGTGAGGAAATGGATGCACCTGACTTGGGTACATCTTTGAAGAAGGGTCTGGAGGGTACACTTCGCTACACTCAGAAGGATGCCAAGGATAATAGCGAAAGCGGTTATTTCAAGCTTGAAGACTTGGGCGAAGAGGCTGTTAAGGCTTATCACGAACTGGAAAAGAAGATTGAGCAGACAAGTACCGGTCTTTCACTCTCCCCTATTGATGTTATCAAGAACGAGCTGCAGAAGGCAGGTTATAAGGTTGGCGAGCTGACAGGAAGACAGACCGAGTTTGTTTATAACGACAACGGAACAGTTACCAAGGTAAAGCGTGCTGATACAGACAAGAAGAAACTCGCGCGCGACTTTAATGATGGCAAGATTGATGCGCTTATTCTGAACAAGAGTGCTGCCACTGGTATCTCTCTGCATGCTTCGAGCAAGTATAAGGACCAGAAGAAGCGTGTGATGATCGTGGCGCAGCAGCAGCTTGATGTGAATGATGAGGTTCAGATGCGTGGACGTATCGACCGAACCGGTCAGGTGGCAAGAGGCGCATACGAGTATGTGGTTTCTCTGATTCCTGCCGAGCAGCGACTGCTGATGATGTTCAAGGCTAAGTTGAAATCGCTTGATGCCAATACTACTTCTTCGCAGAAGAGCAAGTTCAACGAAATGGAAGTTGCCGATATTACCAACAAGTATGGTGATAAGGTGGTTAAGGAATATATGGCTGAGCATCTTGACCTTTATGCTCGTATGGCAGACCCATTCGGATGGGAAAAGAGCCTTGGAGAAGACTTGTCACGCATCGACCCACAGAGACTTGTAGCCGAGGGCGGTGGTGTCGGTGATGGCGAGGCTGGTGCCGATGCAAGCAAGTTGCTGGGACGTATGGCTTTGCTGAGAGTAAGCGAGCAGGAGAAGATGTTACAGGAGATTGGTGAGCTTTATGCCAACGAGATTCAGCGCCTCAACGAAATGGGCGAGAACGACCTGGAGATTACCGAGCTGCCATTGAAGGCTAAGACTATCCACAAGGAAGTTTGGAAGCAGGGTGCAGAGCCAGGCGGCGATAATGCCTTTGCCGACAACACCTATATAGAAAAGGTGAACATGGCTATCTTGAAGAAACCTATGAAGGCTGCTGAGGTAAAAGCTTCGCAGGAAGGCTTGACTGGCGGCAAGACTTGGGAGGAGTACAAGACCGAGAAGAAAACTGCCGTGAAGGAGTACTTCGACCAGAAGATTGCGGACGAGACTCAGAGGTATGAGGAGCGTGCGGTGAAGGTTGCTACCAAGGCTAAGGAGAAGTATATCAAGGATGCTAAGAAGGGTCAGAAGGATTCGGGTATGAGCGATGAGCAGATTGAGAAGTTGGCTGGCTATCAGTATGACAACATCTACAAGCAGGAGAAAGATAAGCTGAACGATGTGGTAAAGAACCTGAAAGCCAAGGCTGAAATGGTTGACCGTGTGCTTGATACCTTCGATACTAACAGTGCTTTCGTTCTGCCTGTAGATATGAACAATCCTAACGAACTGAGCGGATTCGGCAACAGTTACGGAAGGCTCATTGATATTAAGATTACGGATAACTTCTCGCCTAACGCCTCTTCTGTATCTTTTGCCACCTTGGATGGCAGAAGAAAGATTACCTTCCCTATCGCTGGCAAGGTGGGTGTAGGCGATAACAAGGCAGATGTTATCAGTGCCATTGATAATATGACTAAGCAGGCTGCTGGCATGGGAGACAGCCATCTCAGAGTATTGAATCAAAACTTTGATAACTGGGATAGACTGACCAGCAACGAGAGCCGCAAGGACGGCTATATCGTGACTGGTAACCTGATGCAGGCTTTGGTTGACAGTAAGGATCAGGGCTTGGGCGGTCAACTGGTGAAATATACTACTGATACTGGCGAGGTGAAGACTGGTATCTTGATGCCGGACCGATTCGACCCTAAGGGCTTGACTACAGACGCACCTATCAACAGCGTGGCTGATAAGTTTGAACTTTCATCATGGCATGGTGGTATTGACGAGGTTACTTCATCGGACGGTGAAGTGAAGGTGAAGCGCATAGACAACTATCGTGGCAACTTCTACGAGCTTCGTGTACCGAAGAGCAAGGCAAAGGGCGGCAAATACTTCTTGGATAAAGACTTACTGAAACTGGTTAATGGCAATAACTTCGAGACAAGAGGTAACAATATGCTTGCTGAGTTTAAGCCTGAGCAGTTGAAGCCAGTACTGGACCGCCTGTCTAAGATGGGTGTGAAGGTGCAGGAGGAGCGCAATACTTCTGAGGATGAAGGCACTCACTTCCGTGAGGATCGTGGCTTGCAGTATTCTAAAACAGATACAAAAGATGTTAAGAATAGTAGAATCATTCCCGAAGATGTAGATAAAACCGTATCTTCGCAGATTGAAAAGAAGTTTGATGATGAAATCGAAAAGATCAAGTCAGAAACTCCTAGTAGAGATTTGTCTAGATTGGAAGACGAGTTGGATTATTACTTGTTTGAAAGTTCAACTGTAGTACCAACTAGAGAAGCTCTAAAGGACAGAATTAAATATTTTGAAAATGAAGCAAAACAAGAAATCACTAGACAGCATCGGTGGGATGCCTCCAGAGGAAATAGCGGTGAAAATAACGCAAATGGCGAATCGTCGTTTGCTCTATCCAGAAGTAGGGCAGCTATCGCAACCTATAGAAGAGAACTTGCCTATAGAGAAGCTAGAATCGAAGCTATCCGAAATCGTCTCGGCATGCAATCAGACGGAGAAATGTCTCTTTCAACCCTTGTTAGATACTATAAGGGAAGTGATAGAGGTAGAAACGCCGAGACAGACAGACTGTTCGACAAGGCGCTGGATATAGTAAAACGCCTTGGCGTTGAGTTTAATGTATATGAAGGTGCCGATATTCGCAATCCTAAGAGAGAGGGAGTTTCCAGCACGGATAGAAGAATTGAGCTTTTCTTGGAGGGAATGGCACGTACGGAGCTTAGAGACAACGATTTTACCCATACAATTCTCCATGAAATGCTTCACCAAGCTACTGTGGGAAGTATCAATCTTGTGAAGAAGGGGAAAGCAGAAGGTTTGCTTACCCCTAAGCAAATTGAGGGCGTGAATGAAATCCTCGAAATCTACGACAAGGTAAAGGGCGATAAGGAACGTTTCAAGGAAAATACATACGGATTGACAGATGCGTACGAGCTGACCGCACAGATGGCAGACCTACGCCAACGCAAGGCTATGGACTTGACTATCTGGGATAAAGTTGTGAATGCCGCCCATGAGTTTGCACGCAAGGGCGATCGTTCCATCTTACAACGCTTGAAGGATGCCTGGAAGAAACTTTTCGAGGTTTCAGATAAGGATAAGATGGATAAGGCTATCAACGACATCATGGATGATTTCAATGAAACCATTGATGATATTTCCATGAATGAGATTGAGCAGGACGGATTTGCCTATAAGGTTACAGATAAGGATGAGCTGGACCGCCTTGACAAGGAGAAGACTTTCAGAATGTATAGCGGAATGCAGGAGGTGGACGGAAAGCTCTACTCCCCTATGGCTGCTATCATTGACGGAAAGCGTACCGATGCTACAGAGATTGGGGCTTGGATGGGTGCAGACGAGCGACCAGACCTTGTAAAGAACGGCAAGTTCCAACTTGTGAAGACCGATAAGAACCCTGGGGCAGGTGAAGGACCAGTGCCAGCAGCTTATAACCCTTATATGCACACTTCCACTTCTGTGATGAACGATCAGTTCTCTGGAGCTTACGCTAGAGGTAATATCAAGGTTGTGGAATGGGAGATTCCTGAGAGCGAGAAGACTAGCGGCTATCACGCCGAGGGTGCAAAGAACTCTGTGGGCTTGGTGCCTTGGACTTCCGGAACAGTAAACAGCCTCCTGCCAAAGGACAGACAGAGAAGCGTGATGCTCTCTAGATGGAGAAAGGCAGTAAGAATATTGCCTGACGAGGAGGTTGCTGAGAAAATCGCCGACCAACTGAGAGGAACCGGATTGGCTATCCCTTGGAACGTAGTTACCCCTAACCAGTTGAGAGAGCTTGTAAAACTTGGTGTGCCTATCACTACCGTAGAGCAAGGCAGACAGAACACTGAAACAAAGGAGAAGTTCTTGAAGCAGATGGCTGAACTGGAACAGGAGTTCCCTCAGGCTAAGTTCGTTAACGTAAAAATGACAAAGGATGCCTACAAGGAATGGGGCAAGGACGGAGGCACCAAATTCCGCACGGACCACGGTGATGGCAACTACCCTACTTCATCGGTTGAGAACCATATCGAAAAGGTGGCTCAGAAGACTGGCGGCAAGGTGAAGATGGTTTCATCGGTTGATGAAATCACCAACAAGGCGGCGAAGGATGCCATTGAGGAAGGCAGAAAGATTACTGGCTGGTATGACGAGAAGACTGGCGAGGTGCATCTTTATATGCCTAATATCCACGACAGATATACTGCCGAGAAGACTATCTGGCACGAGGTAGTAGGACACAAGGGCATGAGAGAGTTGTTTGGTGATGAACGATTCGATAAGTTCCTTCGTGAAGTATGGTATGACTTGGATAAGCCTGAGAATGCGGCTTTGAAGAAGCTGGTGGATGAGGAGAGAAAGTACAATCCTCTGAATATCTACGATGCCATTGAGGAAGGTATCGCCCGACTCGCCGAGGACGGCAAGGGCGAACCGGGCTTTTGGAATGGTATCAAGAATAAGGTATCTGATTTCCTTCACGAAATCGGTTATCGTATTGCTCCTAATACTAAAGATGTGAAGTATCTGCTCTGGTTGAGCAAGAACTTGCAGAAGAATCCGAATGATCCTTATTGGAAGATGAGAGCCGAGGCGGTGAAATACCGTCTCGACCATGAGCGTATGCCTGCTGTTGTGGCGCACGATGGTATGTTCTACGGCAACGATGGCAAGGTTCGCAGTATGGAAAGTCTTACCAAGAGTGAGTGGGATGAGGCTACAGACGGACAGATTCACTTCCGCACTACCCCATCTGCCGGCACGGCACTCGATAGATACCACCGTTCGCTGGACGAGCACGGCTATATGTTCACCGAGAGCTATATGGACAATATGCTTTCGTTGAAGAAGCTGATGAATGCGATTGTGCCAGACAAGAAGATTGAGGATATTGCCTCTTCCGAGAATCCTTATATGTTGCAGAACACCATGCAGGGTGCGATGAGTGATGCGGCTCAGATTTTTGAGCGCAACGTAATGAAGCCTCTGGATAAGGCGATGGCTGACGTACTGGATGCTTTCGATGGCAAGAAGGACGATGAGAAGATCAGAAACTTCAATCTCTACATGATTACCAAGCATGGTTTGGAGCGAAACAGAGAGTTCTTTGTTCGTGACTTCCTCAAACAGATGAGAATGGATGAGCAGAAGAAGCAGGATGCCGACTTCCTGGAAAACAGTTATTATAGCGACAAGGAGTATCTTGACAACGAGTTGAAGGCTGGCAACATCGACCTGAAGGAGTACTACAGACAGTTGGACGAGAGTATCAGAAACCACTTTGATGCTGACTTCGAGGCTGGCGAGCACGACTATTCGGGTATGCACGCCATTCAGGAAGTGGCAAAATCTTCTGACCCATACGATGACGCAGAGGCTATCCAGAGCGTGATGGATTCGGAAGCTAAAATGGAGAGTATCAAGAAGGGAGCCGTGAAGGACTATTGGGATAAGGTGAAGGCTGCTACCCAGTATTCGATTGACAGCGACTACAAGAATGGCATCATCAGCAAGGAATTGCACGGTCATGTATCTAATATGTTCAACTGGTATGTGCCTTTGAGAAAGTATGATGAAGCTACGGCGGAAGACACCTACGGCTACATTACCGAGCAGGGCGACCCGAAGAGTTATATCGGAAGCACCATCATGAGAGCGAGAGGACACAAGTATCTGAGTGAAACAAACGTACTGGCGCAGATTGGTGCGATGGGCAACAGAGCTATCAAGAACGGCGGTATGAATGCTATCCGTCAGGCTTTCGCAAGATTCGCGCGAAATAATTCGGGCAACAATCTGATTACCGAAACAAGCGTTTGGTATGAGAAGGACCCAGTGGTGAACATCGTCTATGAGCGCTACCCTGATATTCCAGAGGGCGCTACAGCTGACGAAATCAATCAGATTGTTTCAGACTTCAACAAGGATATGAAGATGAAGGAATCGCAGGGCTTGGCATACAAGGTGTATCGCAGAGACAAGATAGGCTATAAGTTCCAAAGAGCGGAGAATAAATCGCAGCATATCGTGGACGTGAAGATTGCCGGAAGGACCCATACGTTTATTATTAATGGAAATCCTAGAGCGGCGCAGGCGCTGAATGGGCTGCTGGAGAACTCGGGTGCCAATGGAATCATGAAACCATTGAGTTCTATCTCAAGAATGATGGCACAGTTGTGTACATCTTATAACCCAGAGTTCGTGATGCGAAACATCATGCGTGATGCGGAGTTTGCATCTAGCAACGTTACTTCTAAGGAGGGCGCAAGATATGGTGCGCTCTGGGCGAAGTACTATGCACAGTTGGGCTTGTATAAGGGTGCATCGAATATCAGCTTCAAGGATTTGAGCGGAACTACTGGCTTGGGCTTGTTTGCCAAGTATCGTAACGGAACACTTGATACTTCTGACAAGGTTCAGCGATATTTCAAGGAGTTCATGGAGAACGGCGGCGAAACTGGTTGGGTTCAGATTAAGAACATGCAGGACTGGACCAAGGAGTACAAAAAAGATGTGAAGAGCGAAAGAAGCAAGATTGACAAGGGCGGTGCTGCCCTTCGTGACTTCTTCTTCGGAAATCTGGCGAACATCAACGAGGTGGCTGAGAATATCGCCCGATTCGCTACCTATTGTGCGAGCCGAGACAGTAACCGTTCTATCATCCGTTCGGTCTATGATGCGAAGGAGGTATCTACCAACTTCAACCGCCATGGAAGCGGTGATGCCATCAAGAGTTTCAAGAACGGAGAAATGACTGGCGGCAAGGCGGCTGCAAGATGGGCTTACGGATTTACGGCTAGCTATCTCAGACATTGTTCTATGTTCTTCAATGCCGGTATTCAGAGTACAAATCTTCTTGTGAAGAACTTGAAGAATCATCCTGTGGGTACTTCTATCAATATGCTTGCCATTCCTTTTGCTCTCGGTGCGTTGGCTGCACTTGGTAACAATGTGCTGATTTCGAGCGAGGACGAGAAGGACAGAAAGGGCGTGAAGGACCCATACGGCGAGTTGCCTGACTACGTGAGAAGAAACAATCTCTGCATCTACAAGGGCGGTGGTGAGTTCGTAACAATTCCGCTTGCCATCGAGTTGAGAGCTTTCTATGGTCTGGGTGACTTGGCGGCTGGCTTGACCTTCTCGCCAAATGTGAGCGGACAGAAGAATCCTGCCTTGGATGCCGTAGGCTGTATGTCGCAGCTTGTGCCGGTGATGGACTATCTCGGTAACTCTTCGGCTGGCAAGGAGCCATTGAACGAGACGATCAAGGCGTTTGCTCCTTCTGCCCTATCTCCTTTCGTGGAATGGGAGTTGAATACCGACTGGAAGGGTGCGCCGATTGAAAGACGTGGTGACTGGAATGAAAATTCCCCTGCTTGGCAGAGAGCCTACAAGGGTGTGCCTGACGGATATATGGCTGTGAATAAATGGGTGAATGCCCAGACCAACGATGTAGCCAAGGGTAATGAGGATATGCTGGGTAATAGTTTCCTGGATATGGTGACGAATCCTAGTATGCTGAATCATTACATAGGTGGCATCGGTGGTGGCGCTGCTACCTTTACAGAGCGAGCTGTCGGTGTTATCAAGCACGGAAGCGACACGGAAACAAAGGATATTCCTTTCCTCCGCTCTCTTCTTTACACGCCGAATGAGCAGAGCAGTTTGCAGCGAACCAAGAGCAAGTGGTATAACTACAAGGACGAAATGGAGAAGACCATGGCGAACGTGGATAGATTGAAATCGAAGAACGTTCCGATTGATAAGAGAATTACAAATATCGGTGAGTATTATCAATTCCAGAACTCCAAGGAAGCTGCCAAGGTTAGAATCATCGAGCTGGCAGAGAAGCAGATGAAGCGATGGAAGAAGATGAGGGATAAGGCTAGCGATACCGAGAGCATCAACTTCGCTAATCAGAATATTGACAGGATCATGATGGATGCGGTTGATGAGCTGGATAGATTGAATTAATATAGAAAGAGGAGTGGGCGCAAGGCTCACTCCTCTCTTTTTTATAATCCTAATGCCTTTGTATGAGACATTTCGTTTTCTCCCTTTGTCAGCTTTATCGCATCTGATTCATAAAAGCATCCAGAGCAGAAACAATCAACATAAGGAGTATAGGTAAGTAGGTGTTCAAAATTAATTTAAATGATTCTATGCTCTATTTTGGTCTGTATGTTCAGCTCCGAAGAGGGAGTGTAGCGGGCTACACGACCGATGAGAGCTGGGCATACGGGCCAAAAGAGGGCGTAGAGGCATTTGAAAGCATAACCTTTTTTATAAGATTCATATATGCGATTAATTTTGAACACCTACTTATAGTAATGCACTTCGTTTACACTATATCCTTTTTTTATTAATGGGCATGAACTGTTCGAATGAATGGTTTGCTTGTGATTAGCCAAATCCCTTTCTATATAAACGTAATCTCCTAACCTAGTTGGCATAAAATAATATACAACAACTAGTACCATCACAAAGGCTAGAAAGGCTAATAAACGTATATGCAGCCTTCTTATTTTCGGAGCGAAGTGCATATCATACATTTCTTTCTTAGAAACTATTGCACTATTTGTTTTACCTACTGTACATATACGATACAATGACAGACAGGATAAAATAAACAGAACCGCAAATATAATAACCAAAATAATTGTTTCCATACGCTACAAGCTTTATTTTTATGCAAAGGTAGCGAAAATATTGATAGGTTGTATTGGTCTTAGGGTGATTTCTTTATAGTTTAGACTTTTGCTAAATAAATGAACAGGAAATGACTCAGTATAAAATACTGAGGAACAGAGGCTTGGAGGACGAAAATTTTATTTTGAGCATAGTTAGGCAGCTCCATACTTTCTTCGTAACTTTGCACCAAGTTCAATAGTGAACGAAACGATTAATCTATCATTTATTATGTCAGAATCAAAAACTTACGTATTCGGGGAGAACGGAACCAGCCAGGGCGGTGGTTTCAATAGCATTCTCGCTATGCTCCCAGCGCTTATGCAGCGACAGGGTGTAGATCCAAGTTTGATTGCTCTCTGTAACGGCAAGGGCAATGGTGGCGGATGGGGCAATGATTTGTTTGCCATCCTGCTTCTCTTCATTATCATGGGTAGAGGAAACTTCTTCGGCGGTGCCAATGGTGGCGGCTTCATGCCTAACGGACAGGGCGGTGTTGCTCCTATGATTAACAACGATGCCAATACGGCTGTTATCATGCAGGCAGTTCAGCGCAATGGCTACGATGTTCAGTCTCTCGCAACTGCTCTCAACACTACTACCGGTAACGTTATCGCTGCCATCAACGGTGTGAGCAAGGAGATTTGCGGTGTCGGCAACCAGATGGGTATGACCGCTAATCAGGTATTGACTGCCATCATGCAGGGTAACAACGCTATCGCTACCCAGTTGGCAGAATGCTGCTGCAAGACCAACAACAACATTACCGCCATGGACGGCAATATCAAGTTGGCGATGTGTCAGCAGACTGGAGCCTTACAGAATGCCATCAATAACGTAGCAGTAGGTCAGGAGCGTGGCTTCTCCAATGTAGCTTACGAGACCCAGCGACAGACTTGTGATTTGCACAACGCTATCAAGGAAAGCACTCAGACCATCGTTGACGGTCAGAAGCAAGCTGAGATGCGTGAGATGCAGAACAAGATTGATTCTCTGCGTGAGGAGAACAGCACCTTCAAGTCTTCTGCTATGACCTCTCAGATTGTGGGTCAGGCAGTAGCACCGATCAATGCGGTATTGGCAGGATTGCAGAGTGAGGTAGCTGGTATCAAGTGTAAGTTGCCAGAGACGGTAACCACTCCTTACAGCCCATTCACTGCGGTTCCTAACTGCGTGGCTTATCAGGCTGGCTTGTATGGACTGAACGCTGCTAATGCAGGATTCTGGGGTTAAAGAAAGGAGGCTGCTATGTTATGGTTAAGACCTTACACCTGGGTGAATCGTAACGGTTCGGCGGCTATCGCTTCTACAGGCGTGGCGGTGAATACTGCCAATGTGGTGTTCACCTTTAAAAACCACGCCTTCGTGAATGCCAATTACAGGGGAACAATCTTCGTGAACCTGAAACAGGCTATTCCGACAGGAACGACTGGTACGCTGCCTATCCTTTTCGAGACCAACGGCGCAACCCAAGCTGTAACCAAATTCAATGGTGATGCTTTGACTGTTGCAGACGTGCCGGGAACTGGAGTGGTTCAGCTCTGGTTTGAGAGAGACACTAACACCCTTCAGCTGATGACGGGTATTGTTTAACAAACGAATAGATAATAGGAGATTACATTATGTTTCAAGGACTACGAACAAATTCTTTATTCTATGTGCTCGACAAGGGCGAGAACCCGAACTTGCAGATCGGTCAGGTTGTTTCGGTGAGCAACCCTCAGACGAAATACCCATCCTTCAACAATGGCTTCACGCCTCAACCTATGGAAACTGTAGTTGATGTAAAGGTGAAGCTGGGTGATGAGGAGGTGGATTTCAAGCAGCTACCTGCTAACGGACAGATAGCAAACGACAAGAACCTTGTGGTGAGTGACAGCAAGGATGCCATGAGTTCCGAGGTCGATGCAATGCTGAGACAATCCAAGGCGATACTGGAGAGCGTAGATTACCATGAGAGAGTCGTTAAATCTTGTGAGGGAATGCTACTGCAACTCAACCCCCAGATTGCCAAGGATAAGGAACAGACTGAGAAAATCAACAAGCTGGAAGGCAAGGTTTCCGGCATTGAGGGCAAGGTTGACAAGATGATGGGATGGCTCGAAAAGGCTTTAAACAAGTAATCTCCTAACTATTCACTTTAAAATCTTATTGATTATGATAATGGTTGAGATTACAGAAGACAAGTTTGATGGCTTGTATGAGAACGTGGAGAAGGGCTTGCGCTATCTTGACAAGGCAATGAACTGCCTGGGCGAAATGAAGCGTGAGGGCAGACGTGACCGTTACGGAGAGCGCAACCGAATGCCCGATTACAGAGGTCGTGGAGGAAGAAGTGGTATGCGAGAGCATGAGGAGTACGACGACATGCGCCAACGTGAAGACCGTGGACGTGATTACAGAAGTGATTACGGAGAAGATTACTAACTAGTTTGGGGTGTGCTCAAAAGTGGGCATACCCCTTTCTTAAATTGATTGAGATTATGGGAAGAAAATACAGACAATCATTGAATGCCTACGATTATCAGCCTGAGGAAATGAAGGCTTATCTTCGCTACAACGGCTGGCACTTCAATAAGAAGATGTGCGAGTGGGCAATCAAGCAGATGCGGAAGAATGGAAAACCTATCCGCATCATGAGTAAGGATGATATTGAGGACATTCTGAAGAAGAACAATATCGTGCTGGAGAATAATGTGGGCTACGATGCTGTTTACATCGCACACATGTGCCTGGCTGATTTCTACGGATCGTCTATCACGGAGGAAAAGCAGATGGCTCAGTTCATCAAAGACTACGTGGATGATGAAGATCAGCAGGATGGATTCATCTTCAACCGCTTCTATGCAGATACATCATTCAATGGCATAGGCATTCCTTGGGAAGACATTTTATAAAATATGACAGAGCAGGAGATTTACATAGATAGATACGACTGGACCGTACACGTAATGTACGATGTTCACTCAAAGGATGCCATGAAGGTAAGAAGGCATCTTCGGGATTTGGGATGCTGCGGCATTCCTCTCGAAGATGCCTGTAATCTCGTGCTCGAAGGTGAGCCTAACAAGGGTATCACCTACTCTAACGTTGATGTTCGGAAATCGGTGGTTGTTATTGGCTGGACCACTTCGAAGGCAGAGTACATGAATAGTCTCAGTCACGAAATGCTGCATGTGGTTCAGCATATTTCTGAACAGTTCCTTATAAATATGTATGGGGAGGAGGCTTGCTATCTGCTGGGAAGCTTGTGCCAGGCAGCAACCAAATAGGCGAAAATCAAATCTCCTTCTTATTTTGCTTCTATCTAAACTAGGAAGAAAGTGAGCTTTTGCCGGTACAACCTATCGGATTTTTTCGTACTTTTGCAGGAAAAATAAAGCATTAACAAAATGGAAACAGAAGAGAATAAAAAATGTCTTAAAGAGCAGAGAAAGGATTTTAAAAAATTAATATCTGATTATGTTGAAGGCTGCAAAGCAAGAGGAGACGTAGATGAGGATGGAAAAGTTCATCTTTTTCCAATGATATGCGAAACTCCCGATTTGATTTTAGAGCAATATCCAATGACAGAAAAGGAAATTTTATCTGTCAAGGAATACAACCAAGGGCTGCTACATACAGCCATTGATTTTTTGCATGGCGACAATAAGGGGAAAATTGCATCATCAATGTATCTATGTGTTTATGCCAAATATCATGGTTTAAATGAACTATAGTTTATGAACAAAATTAGTAGCAAATATTTATGTATATCATCATATTTTTAGTTCTTATATTTTTGATTGTATTGTTTTGTCAGCATTCATATTTAAAAAGCAAAGTAGAAAATACACAAATGAAACTGAACGACAAAATAAAAGAATACAATCACAATATAGAGAAAAACAATTATGAGCACAAGCGCTTGTTGAATAGTTTGCAATATGATTATTCACAAAAGGAGGAGCGGCTACATAAGCTTCTTGAAGCTAAGTCTCCCTTGAAATATCTTGCGTCTGCTTACGCTGATGCTGTAGCGCTAGTTTTTACCAATAGTGCAAATTATCTCAAGAGGAAATCGCATCCGGCTCATTCTGCAGCGGAAGTAGTAAAGAATATGCGTAATGAAGCTAAGCAACATGCGGCTGACGCCAAAATGTACCAATATCAGTATGAGCTACTTCTTCGTAGTATGCCTAGCGTTGAAGATTCCTTGGAAGGTGATGGGACTATGGAAATCGTAAAAGACTATTTCGAGCAAAACGCTGCCGATAATGAAGATTACGATAGAGTTCAAGATTATGTTTCTAAAGAAGAATACAGTAAGCTTTCTGTTGATGCCAGAAACCAGTTAGCCTTGGATAGATACATGCGCCGTCATAAAAACAACTGGCAAATAGGCAGGGATTATGAAATGTATATCTGTCATTGGCTTAAAGGGAAAGGTTACAAGGTAGAACATACAGGAATTAAAGGGTTTGAAGATTTAGGTCGTGATATTATTGCTCATAAAGACGGACTCGATTATATTATTCAATGTAAGTACTGGAGCAAGAATAAAGTTATACGAGAGAAGTATATAATGCAGTTATATGGTACTACAATAGCTTACAAAGTAGAAAAAGGACACCTGTTTTTGCCGCATGGTATATTTATTACAAACATAGACTTATCTGATACTGCAAAGAAGTTTGCGGCATTTTTAGATATAAGCGTCATTAAGCAACCTATGGGCGATTATCCTGTCATAAAATGTAATATTAATCAAGGAAATAAAATATATCATCTTCCTTTTGATCAGCAATATGACAGAACTCAGATATGTAAGCCTGGAGAGTTTTATGCCAATACGGTAAAAGAAGCCGTTGCTGCTGGATTCAGAAGAGCGTACAGGCATATATTTTAGTAAATAGCTAGGTAGATTCTTATGTTCTACCTAGCTTTTTTGTTATTTATAAAGTCAACGACTTAGAGATCAAATTCTTCTTGACTTATTATTTAAGAGTTAAAAGTTAGTGCATCTTGAACCATCGTTGTAATAGAAGCGTAATTGTCACTTTGCAATTTGTCAACATCTACATTACGATAGTTGTCTAATTCATCCTCATTAAGTATTCTTGTTGCATAACCAGCAGCCCATCCAAGTTGCATCATATTTCTTGTTAACCTAAATGAAGATGCTGCAATATGAGTAAACCCTGCTCCCCTTGAAGCTACAAGTACATTATCAAAGCCTTTTGGGATTATACAACCATAAGGAACACCATAAGTTGCTATCTTTGAACTTATAGTACTTGCGTCAGCGTTGCTTATTTTAGGGTCATTAAACAGGTCTGCAATATATGTTCCAACTGCGATAACCTTATCAAGGTTATTGTCGGAAGATTTTATGTTATCTAATGAAACATTTTTATAAAGCATTGTCTCATGGAGCATCCTTTCACATTTTGCTCTGTAACTTTCACGAACTCCAAGCATAGGGGCAACCCCATCATATTTATATTCACTAGTTGGATGAGGGAAAGCATTAACCATCTTGCCGTTCTTGATAGTTTTCCAATGCTTTATCATTTCTTCTTTTAACACATTATATTTTGTTTCAAAACCATCATTGACGGCTTCTATTCCACTATTTGCGCCAGAAACATAATTTATTGAATTGAAGTATATTTTTGGGGGGTCTGAATTAAAAAAACAATAAGCAGCATTATCATAATAATCGGCATTTACATTTGATAAATCTTCATCACCTTTGGCACATCTATATAATAATGTAATAGCATTACAGAAATCGTAATTTTCTGCTGCTCCATGTGGTTCTGTAAACCCATATTCACTTTGATACCTTGTAGATGAGTCTCCTCCAAGGTATAGTTCGTTTCCAATAAGTGATAAAAGAACATCATTTGCTGTACTATCAATGTATTGCTTTGCGTGTATTACTAAATTATTGTCAAGTGAAATATTGTCTACAATTCTACCTGCTGTCTCTGCAGAAATTACTGAAACGCCTTTTATAATATCAATATATGGTGCAAGGTCAGCTTCATATTTGATTGACAATGCTCTTGGGTTAAACACAAGGCATCTTTGCACAGGGTTGTGATAAAATGTCTTTTTCCAAGGTGTTGCAAGAGCCTCTTCATTAGTCATTGGTGAATGTTCTCCAATACTCATACAAGCAAGTCCTTTTGACATCAAATCATAGAATACATCTTTTAAAAAAGGTGGGGCAGGTGTAGGGACGAGTGAACTAACCCATGCCTGACAATGAGTTCCACCAAGATACTCTTGTTTTTCCACAAGGACAACTTTAAGCCCACTATATCTCAAGGCATAGGCAGCGGCAATTCCAGCAGCTCCACCTCCTACAATGCAGACATCATAAGTTTTCTTAGTACCTAATGAACTTTCAATGGTTGTCACTCTTTTATTTGTGTTTAAAATTTCTTCCCTACCTTTAGCGTCTATTGCAGATTTAATGAAATAGGGTTTATAATCTGTAGCAACTGAACCTATCTCCACTTGCAAGTTATCTTCAATACCATATACAACAGATATACGAATATACTCATATATGTTATTTATATTGAAACTTTTTTCTTTTGATTGAACATATTTTAAATACCGATTAATGAATTTCTTGTCATTGTCATAATAGCCTATTCTGATATATGTATCAGATGGTCTTTCTTTAAATGACACTGTAAATGACTCTTTATTAACATTAATAAAAGAACTGGTCCAAATATTTGTAGCATCGGAAATTGTTCCGTCATCTAATAGTGCCCCATTAGCAATAGTGTTCTTATCAAACAAGTTTACAGTCTTTATATCTTCACTAATTAAAATTAGGTCTTCTTGGATAGCATTGACCTGGGTTAATGGTGCTTTACTTTCAATCTTAGATTGTCCTTTTATATAGACGCATTTAGCCTCTCTATTATCTCCATTAATAATACCACTAAACCAAATTGCTTTGGCATCATCTGGAACGGCAAAATATCCAGTATCTTCACTTGGATTTAATTTTTGGTATGAACAACCCTCTGCATAAGAAACATTTGTACCATTATTATGCTCAGTAGAAGCCAATATTGCATAATAACAAACATTATCTCCAGAAGTTATCCTTACATTGCTATTAGGCTCTACATTTATAATGGAACAATCTACGGATTCAGACGCACTCCATTTATTTTCAACAATAGAATAAGATATGCCTCTTGTCAAAGAGATTAATGTTGTGTCATATATTTCTGAAATAATTTGATTTTCAATTCTCTGTACAGAATTATTAACACCTCTTGACAAGTCGCTGAGTTTGTCGCTCACGGCTTTCTGAGACATCACCTTATCCTCTGATTCTCCTGATTCCTGCAAGATTGATGTTTTGTCAATTTTAGCCCCCTGCAACTCATCGACTGCACCCTGAATATTTGCCGAAGTAAGCTGGGAAGTAGTGTTGTCGTAAGTGACGGCACTTGCTACACTAGCGCCACCAGTGGCAGAGATATTCTTCAAAGTCTCTGTAATCTGATCATCACGAGCGTTGAGCTTTTTCATATTCTCATCCAGTGAGGCATTCTTTGTGTCTTGGGCAGATTTGTTGGCGGTAATCTGCTCCTGATTGTCATTAATCTGACCCTGCAAGGCGTCTGACACGGACTTTGTGTAGGATTTGATTTTACCCCAAAAATGCATGAGACCAGAATCGTTTAAATATTTCTTTTCCATATTGTGTTTATTATGTTAAACCATTAATATATTCGTCTGAAATTGCAGTGAAGCTTAGGTTTGCCAGTTTCTGCTTTTCAGCCGTAGTATAATCGTTTTCCGAAAGCCCTTTACCTTCTACCTTATCAACTTTTTGCAAGAGAGCAGTATTTACTGTTTCTGTCTTAGCGTATGATGTAAGATCAACGTCCGACTTGTATTCTCCGAGTTTCTCCCATTTGGTTTCGTCATAAGTCTTGCTTGTATCGCCAGTATAGAGATACTCGGCATAGATATTCTTGGATGAAGTGGAAGAAGCTTTGATGAGGTAGATTCTGTTTGAAAGAATGTTACTTGTAGCCAACGACTCTACAACCTTGAATAACGACATATCAAGATTGCCAAGTTGTGCCAACGGGATTTTTCCATTTGCATCAAGTGAAGCCAATCCGTTGGCTTTTCCTTTTTCGGAACTTGATATAAAGTTTTTCTCGTTGATATACGATTTAACTTTATTCCAAAGTGTAGATAGTCCGAGTTTATCAAGATATTCCATACGCAAATTATATTAATACTTCTTTTACCTCGTTTGGCTTCATGTTAGACTGCTTGATGTTGTCAATCTCATCTTCTACATTTCTAACCCTTGTCTCTAAGGAAACAGATGGCTGAACCAGTACAGGAACATACGTTCCGTCAATAACCTTATCTATATCCGCATCAGAAATAGAAACGAACTCGTTTACCTGATTTTGAATATCCTGAATAGATTCATCAATGTTCTGAATCTTCTCTACAAGATCTTCCGGCAAGCCAATAGCTGCAAGAAGAAGCGTCCTTAATTCCTCGGCGAGCTTGTCGAGCGTAACGGAACATTCTGCAAGCTTGTCTCTTGTAACCCCTTCTGTAGCTATTTTGCCCGTTGTTACCGCATCATTTGCGATGATGTCAGACGTTACGCTGCTGTCTCGAAGTACTCTTGTATCAACAGAAGAATCTCCCAACTTTCCATTGGTTACATTCTTGTCGGCAATCTTCTCAGCGGTAACACTACCATCCTTGATTTTTCGTGTTATGACAGAATCATCTTGCAGCTTATCATAGCTTACAGATGAAAAATCTAACTTTCCATTAGTTACAGACCGATCTTCAAGCTTTTCTTCTGTTACAGACCAATTATCAAGCTTAGATGTAGAAACAGCACCTTCGGCTAACTTCTCGGTCGTGACATTCCCATTCGCAATCTTCTCAGTCTTGACGGCTCCATCAGGTAGCTTATCCGTAGAAACTGCACCATCAGCGAGCTTCTCGGTCGTAACATTGCCGTCACGAATCTTGTCTTTCGTGATGGATTGGTCGTTGATGTCGTCTGTTTTCATCATCGGCACCATGCAACCTAATTTTGGATCATCTCTAAATGTAGGCATATTTGATTTCTTTTGGTTCTGATGAAGTGAATATCTGAATCTTTACGGTTTCGGGGATCACCCGAAGGCGAAGTTTGAACTCGCCTGTGTTCTTGTGGGCACGAAGGGGAACCCTCGGCTTCTTGCCATCGCCCCTATCCTGTCTGATTACCAGTTTTCCTGGGCGCTTTAGCTTAATCATCAGGTAGATGTCACGCTGCAAGGTTATCTCGGAGGAAACCCATGCAAGTTCTTCTTCGCTATAATTCGTAGATACATACTCCATGATTTCATTATTTTGATGTTTGACTAACGCCTAGCTGCCGCAAGGCTATCGTGTACATTTGCGTAGCCTTGGTATCATCGTAGGCTGAAAGCAATAAGAAGGCGAGATAGTAGATGAAGGCATTCTTCAAGCGGTCTGGGATGGCTACATCTGTAGAATCGGACGTGCTTACGTTCTTCGGAACACCTACGTAGGAAATGACCGCTTCCGTAGGCTTGGGCTGCAAGAGAATTTTCAGAGGATTCTCACGCATGATAGCCGCCTGTGGGCGGTCGATGGTTCCCTTTGCCGTATCATCAAACATCATGACAGCCTCATCCTCGGTGTCTTCTATAGGCACTACCGCCTTAAACCAATCGTTGCCACGAATGCGAGATATATTGATTACCTCGGTATTGGCATCCATCGTAATGACACCGATACTTCTTTCTGCATCGTAGTCCTGCACTTGAATAGTGGTAGATGATGCGCCAATATTCTTGGAATCAGCCAATGCTGCAGAGGATGATGCGGTAACGGCAATCCAATGCAGGGCATCGTTGATTTTTGCCTTGATGATGTTGTCCATATACAAATCATCCTTCTCATCTGTGATTGATGAGAAGTTGTCGGATTCCTCGTCTATGCACCAACGAACTGCCTTTATGATGTCTTCTACCTTCATTTCGCCTTATTATATATGTTACTCCTTGCCGTAATCAGGGAAAACAAGACCAGCCTTGTCTGCATGCTTCATGGCAGTTTCAAGGGTTCTGCAATCCTTGTCAAAACGGCTATTTACGTAATCGATAACCTCTTCGGCTGTGCGAATGCCGGTTACCTCTTCCTTCTGAGCTTTCTTTGAAGTCTTCTTTACAGGCTCGTCACCTTCCGGCTTTAATGCCGCTTTCTTCTCCTCTTCAAGTTTAGCCTTTTCGCCAGGGTACTCTTCTTCCTCATGGTCGAGAACAATGGTGTTGTTGGCAAAAAGCAAGCTAGCCTCCAGAAGTTCCTGAAAGTAGCGGTTCCGAAGCGTAAGTGAAGGGTATTTGTTAATAATGACATTGCCATTTGCGAAAGGGTAGCGAACTTGATTACCCTGCTTACCTGAAAGCAGATAGCTAATGCTATTTTGATTTACTCGTGCTTTATATGTCTTAATCATATTTATACTTGATAAATGGGGACAGGGCAATATACACCTGCCCCCGATGGTTTATAGTGATAATTTACTGCGCTGTATCTTGACCAGCGTAGAGAGTCCAAGCAGTGCCAGTGTAGTACAATACGGTGCCAGCCTCATACTTGACATCATCAGTAGGCGAATTAGCTCCCTTTAACGTGTAGTCTTGCGTGAGCGCAACCTTCATTCCCTTTGATGGGTTCTTAGGAAGTTCCTTAGAAGAAATGATGGTGCCGAGCGTCTCAGTGGCAATCTTAGCAATCTTATCAGCAGGACCAACCAAGATAGAGTTGTAGCCACGAAGTGCTACACTATCTGCCTCCTGATGAATCCAACGCTTGGCATCACGAACCTCACCACCTCCCTTTGACATATCATTTGTCTGTTCCTTCTTGCCAATCTTGACGTATCGGCGAGAAGCCTTAGGATCAAAGATAACCATAAAGTCTGACATACCCATGAGATCGAGAGTCTGAGTCCAAACGAAGTCCATAGAGCCGAAGGTGTCCTTGAATCGCTTGAAGGTAAGATCGAACTCATTGTGATTAATGAAGTCATTCTGGTGGCTACCCTCCAGCTTGATGTTCTCCAAACGCTCGATGGCATTCTTACCACAGAAGGCGAAGCAACGGTCGTTCTCTGAGAACTCCGTGAACTGGAGCTTGGAAATAGCAATCAAATCGCCCAGCGTATAAGTATCACCGATGGCGTATGTGTTGGTGAGCTGATTAATGATACCCTCAGAGGTGTAAACATCCTCAATCTGACCGTCACCAGTCTCAGCCTTGAAGCGAGACTTGCATCCAAGCAAATAGGTACGCTCTGCACGGAGGTTGTACTTGATGATAGCATCGGTTTTCAAGTCGGCAACGGTAATAGGCTGCTCCTTCTTTACCTTCTCGTAATCATCAGTGAATACGATGTTCAGGAGCTTCTTCTGAACATATACCTCTTTCTCGCGTGGTTGGAAGTTCTCTGGTGTAATGGTGAGCTGAGACTCAGAAGCAGCAGATGCACCAGCAAGGAACGTTGTGCCTACAGGAATCTCTGGACACGTCATGTTGTCAAGATTGTCTCTTGTGTCTCCAGCAACCTTAGGTTTTCCGTTGACAGCCTGCATGACCGCTTTTTTACCATTAGCCTCAATCACATAAAGCATCAGTGTGCCCTCTGTTTTGGTCTGTGAGCCGGGCGCATAACCTGAAACGCCAGAAGCAAAGACGGTAGTACCTTTGTAGAATGGGCGAATAGAACCAGAGAAGTTTGATGAATTAATCTCGATGGTGTCAGCAGATTCAATCTTCAGAATAGTCTGACCGTCAAGAGTCTCGCCGCCGACACGCTGATGTGAGATTGACCAGTTCTTGATGTTCACTGTTTTTGCCATACGGCGAACAATAGAAAGAAGCGGTGTCTTGAAAGGGTAAAACTTAACAATCTCGCTATCCCACTCTTTATCAAGAAGACCACCTTCACGAAGCTGTGTACTAGAAGCCTGAGAGCCTGTAAGGTCTTGACCGTCTTTCTTTCCGCCAGGACTAAGTCTGTCGTTGGCATTAGGGTCCACTGGCTCTTTTGCGGCAACAGTCTCTTTGTCTGCAGGATTTACACCCTCGTTACCAATCTGCGGCTCTACAAGATCTGCCACAGCCATCATTCCACCGCCTGTTACCACGGCAAGAAGCATCAGAAGCATCTTGAAGACAAACTGAGCACTTGAAAAATACTTAAAAAAATCTTTCTTCATTTTATACATATATTTATGGATTAATTATTTCTAATATCATCAAAGAAACTTTCACGTTTCTGTTTTTTTGCAGGTTTATTGCCTGCACCCGAAGTAGATAATGCAGGAGGAATGCCCTCGCTTAATGATGAGCGCACCTTATTCTGGATTTTCTCGTTTCTTGCCTGCATAGCCGCCTCGTCTCGGGCAGAGGAAATATCAGAATCGTAGTTGTTGGCATTGTGGAGCATCTTCCAAATATCATCTGGGATGTCGCCGCTCTCCACCTTGTCGTGAATCTCATAAATCTGCTTCCACATATCGTGTGCATCATCTGGGTAGAGCTTAACCAAGCGCTCGATAGACTTGCGCATGTTTTCCGTAACCCTTTCGGTAGCTTCGTTCTGCTCAGCAACTTCCTCATTGTGTTTTGCAAGAATCTCGGCGAGCTTCTTGCCACCCTCAGGGTCTTCGAGCAGAGCCTTGATATCGATACCTAAGCGAGCCATCGCATCGAATGGGTTATCTTCTGGATTCTTCTCCATATCCATCGCCAAGGCAGCAAGCCACTTGTGCTTATCGAACACCTTAGACAACGCCTTTCCGCTCTCCTCGTATCGTCCGAGCGTATCAGCATCATCATTCATAGCCGCATAACGAGCTTCCTTGTCCTCGAAATCAATGTCGGCATGACGCTTCTTGAATCGGTCGGAGAAAGCCTTGCGGTTAGGTCGCTCCTCTACTGGTGGAGTCTCTTCCGCAGCCTGTTCGGATGAAGGAATCTGCTGTTCAGATTCTCCACCTGCATTCATCTGTTCTAATTCTTCCTTTGTCATATCTTAAACTGTTTGAAACGTTGCCGCAAAGATGCAAAGAAAATGCAATTATATTTCCGTGTTTCCGTGACAATAGGCAAACACACGGAAACACGGCAAAGAAAAAGGGATTTAAGACTATTTTTGCGCCTATAAATTAATAATGTGTAAACAAATATGGTTAATGCAAAATTATTAACACTTAGTAAGGTGATGCCTCAGCGCAACAGATACGATTCCGTGAAAGCTCGAAAGAAGCGGCAGGAACACGGAAAGGACTGGGAACTGCTGACCCGATGCAAGAATGCCTGGAACAATCTGAGTGGCGTGAGGGAGACCCGAGCAAGAACGATGAGATACTGCAACGGAGACCAATGGAGCGACACCATCAGGGTGTATCATCATGGCTACTGGGAGGAAATGACGGAACGCACCTATATGGAGCGGCGCAACCAGACCCCTATGAGCAACAACATCATGATCAGTATCTTGGAATCCATCGCAGGACTCTATGCCAAGCAGGGTACGGAGCCAGTATGCTTTGCAAGAGATAATGACTCCCGACAACTGAGCGACATGATGAGTGCTACGATGCAATGCAACTGGCAGACCACCGGTATGCAGGATTTGCTGAATCACCTCATCAAGGACTACTTGCAGGGCGGTCAGATGTTTGTGAGGGAGAGCTGGGAAGACCGAGAACTGGAAATGCCTGATGCTTGGACGGACGCAATGGAACCTGACCACATGTTCTTCGAATGCGGAAGTGACCCAAGACACAATGACGTTTGTCTGATAGGCTGTCTGCATGACGTAAGCAAGGAAGACTTGTATCAGAAGTTTGCCCGCAGGGAATACGGATTGACGGTTAATGACTTGAACAGTATCTTTGACATTCATGATGTAGATGATAGCAGTTATGGCTACGAGTTTAACGAAGAGAAGGCTTTGGAAAATCTCAGCTTCGATTATACCAACAAGGGAAGACACTACGTAAGAGTGATTGAGGTATGGACCACGGAAACCAAACCGAGACTGCAATGCTTCGACCCTATTGCCAAGAACATGAACAATGCTTGGTTCCGTGTGGATTTGGAAGACACGGCAATGATAAACAAGCTGATTCAGGAGAACGAGAAGCGAAAGAAGCAGTATGACGAATACGGTGTGCCGGAAGAAGACCGTGCCTATATCACATCGGAAGATCTTTCAGATAAATACTGGTACTACACCTTTATGGCTCCTGACGGTACGGTGCTTTGCCGTGGTGAATCTCCTTACGATTTCAAGAGTCACCCATACACCATGAAGCTTTATCCTTTCATCAACGGAGAGATTCATCCGTTCATGACCAACGTAATAGATCAGCAGCGCTACATCAACCGCCTGATTGTGATGAACGATATGAGTATCAGAAGCAGCTTCAAGGGATTCAAGATGATTCCTACAACCGTACTGGGTGGAAGGACACCAGAGCAGTTCATGGAAGAGGCAATAGAATACGATGGATGGATATTCTATACACCAAAGAGAACAATGCCAAACGTGAAGCCAGAGATTATTACTTCGAATGCGGTAAATATCGGAACCAACGAACTCTTGCAGATAGAACTGAACCTTATCAGAGAGGTAACCAACGTAAGCGGTGCCTTGCAGGGCAAGACTCCTTCGGCTGGTACATCGGCTGCAAGATATGCACAGGAGAGCCAGAACGCTACCACTTCACTCTATACCATCCTATCCGATATGGAAATTTTTACGGAGAAGCTGGCAATGAAAAAGTGCTCAGTTATCCAGCAGTTCTACGAGGACGGAAGAAAGATTTTCAACAAGGATGGTCTGAACACCTACAGTTACGACAGACTATCAGCAAGAGACATTCACTTCAAGATAAGCATCAAGAATGCAGCGGCATCTGCTGCCTACAACACCTTACAGAATGATGACTTGAAGGAGTTGCTGCAAATGGGTGCAATCAACCTGATTCAGTACTTGCAGAACGTGAACAAACCATTTGCCGACAAGCTTCTTGCCAGCGTGCAGGAACAGCAGGCGCAGCTTGAACAGATGTATCAGCAGCAGGGCGGCGGTCAGGTAGAGAACGGCATCGTACAGGGTGCAGACCAGAACGCAGTGGCTCAGGCTATGAGCATGAACAATCAGTATTATCAAACAGCATAAGTTATGGCAGTAACAGAACAGACAATAACAATAGGGTATGCCGACATCAAGAGCAAGGTGAAGAAGCATTTCTCCATTATCGGAAAAAGACTTTCCGACAAGCAGGGGAATATTCTCTTTACCGGTGTTACCCTATCCTCGACCGAAGAAGACATCTTGAAGCAGTATGTGAAGGATGCGGCAGAAACATTCGTGGGCAACTTTTCTCCACTGATAGCTGGCTACACGGACAACACCGATGATGTGACATTCACCTATCAGCGGAACAGAGTGAGCGAAAGCAAGGCGAACGCATTCTGTAGTCTCTTCAAGAGCTATGTGGTAGATTACGTAGCCTATTCTGTGCTATCCATGACCTATGCCGATTCTGCAAGGAAGTATGCAGACGATATGACGAATCATGTAAACTCTGCATTGAAGCTAATCTTCCAGAAGGATGCGCCGGCATCTGTAAGCGGAAACCTGACTGATATGACAGGAGAAGTAATTTTGAACTAAAAAGATAAAGCTATGATTATAAAATTTCAAATTGTAAAGTCGGTGGTGATTGGAGCCGTGAAGAGAGCCACCTACCTGAAGGCAAAGGTGGATAGTGCAGCTGACGAGAAGGCTATCAAGTTGGGATTCAATGAGGCTGCTGGTGATGATGAGGTTCACGAAGCAACGCTCACCCATGATTTTGATACGGCACTGGAGATTGTGAAGACACTTCTTGCCGAGTATCTGGTACCGAATGCGCAGACCATCGGTGACAACATTATCTACTACGACTCCAAGACGGATGATGTGGTAGAGTTTATCATCAATGCCTCCAGAAGATGCAACGGAACCTTGACCGATACACTTGCCCGACTGGTATCAAAGTATGTAGAAGACTACGTGATTTTCCAGTGGTGGTTGAAGACTACCAATCTGAAACAGGCTGAGCCTTATCAGGCTTCGCTCAGCATAGATGAGCAGAGCATCCGCAGATGTTTCGTACTGAGTGGTCCAGTAGTTCCAACCGTTCCTTATACCCAGCATCTTACTGCCAAGGTGGATGGAAGCTGTGGTGATGGAGCTATTACGATTGCCCTGGAGGAAGAGGACGTGAATATCTCCTACTCTATTGACGATGGAGCCATTGATGATATTGAGGCGAGAAGCAGCGACCCGAGCATCGTTGAGATTCAACGCAGCCCAGACCCTTATACCTTCGCCCTGAAGCCAAGGAATACCGGTGTGGCAACCGTTATCCTCTTCTCCCGACACAGCGACAGCTTGAAGACAGAGGTAGAAGTAACTGTAGCAAAGGAGGTGTAAGATGGAGTTCAACGCATTACACCCAACACATTTTATTCGTGAGAGAGGATGGAAGCCCGAGCCGAATCCTTTTCTTCCGAAGCCTCCACGCCCGGCACACAAGTATTACAGCAAGCACATCTTCATTTATGCCAACCAACTCTGGTATGATATTGATGCAGCTACAAACATAGTGGGTAGGGCAAGACGAGGCAACCAGACGAATCAGGAAGACATCATCCCTACCAGTGAGAACGACAAGGAAAGACCACTCTTCTACCGCTGGTTTGACAAGTATCTGAAAAAGGCAGAAGGAGTCCTCTCTGCCTACGTGATAAAGCCGCAGGGAGTGGTAAGAGACAATGCCCTGAAAGAATGGGACGAGAAGGAGATATGGCTGAACATGCCCGACTACTGGGATGATACACGGTATGACGAGATGGTGAAACATATCCACAGCTACATCGTGGCTGGTACTCTCTACGAATATTTCCTGCTTACGCTTACCAGCAAGGATCCGCTTACCATCTCGAAGCAGGAGGAAATGAACGATGAAGAACTGGAGATACTGGATGCAGCGAGTGCCAGCAAGGCAGGAATGCTGGTTCATTCGCTGAAACCATTTGGATAAAAAAGAGAAGGAGAAGCTTATGGGAGAGTTTGATGATATTAAGTCGGTAAGAGAAATCATGCAGGAGAAGCGAGAGAAGGCGAAGAAGATTCTGCCAGTTAGCAAGAGCGCACAGAAAGAATTTATCCGTGACTTCCTAGCCCGACATCAGGATAAGTTTGAGGATTGTATGAACCAGTTGGCAGAATTCGACCCGAAAACATACGTTACCATCTATGCTAACCTGACCAAGCACATGATACCAAAGCAGAGCGAGGTGAGCGTGACCCATGGATTGGATGAAGACTTCAAACAGTTGGCAGCACTGGCACAGACCAAGACCGACAATAACGCCTTGGACGTGACTCAGGTGCCACAGATACAGGATGCAGATTTTGAGGAGATAAAGGAATTGGGCGATGGCATTAGTTAGAGAAGTAGATATTGATGAACTCGTAGCCGAAAACAAGCGGAGATACGATGAGATTTACGGAACCTACAACCCTTGGACGGGTGAAGGATGCTATGATTTCGAGCACAGGGAGCTGCTCGAACTGCCCGACTTCATGATCAAGAAGATGTGGGTTCCCAGAGAATGTATGCGTACCTTATTATATAGGGGGCTGAAACAGTTGGGCAGTATGAAGGAGTACATCATCCGGGTATGGGGCAAGGAGTATAACGAGAAGAGTTACTACACCAAGCAGTTGAAGATGGTGCTGACCTTCGAGATTATGAAGGTGAGATTCAGGGAAGACCCCGAGTTTGCCCTGTTTGCTACCGACAAGATTGAGGATAAGGTAACTGGTGACATGATTCCTTTCAAGCTGAACTATCCCCAGCGCAAGCTTTTGAAGATTTTTGAGGATTTGAGAACCAGCAAAAGGGCTATCCGAGTAGTGATTCTGAAAGCCCGACAGTGGGGCGGTTCTACCCTCACACAGCTTTACATCAAGTGGCTACAGGATTTCCGCAAGGACGGATGGAACGCCATCGTACTAGCCCAGCAGAAGAACACGGCAAAAAAAATCAAGGCGATGTACAGAAAGGCATTGGAGAACCAGCCAGGCTGGACCATCGGAAGACCGGGAGCCAAGCTTCAATTCTCTCCTTACGAGAACTCGCCTGATGATTTCCAGGTAACAGACGGCATGAGGGCAGTAAGAAGAAGTACGCTGACCGTGGCATCCTTTGAGAACTTTGACTCCGTACGTGGCAGCAACTTCCACTGTGCTCACTATTCTGAGGTGGCTTACTGGAAAAAGACCCCAGAGCATGATCCTGAGGGTGTGATTTCCTCTATTTCGGGTGGTATCAGAAATCAGGAGGATAACTTGGAGGTATTCGAGAGTACCGGCAAGGGTAACTCTGGTTTCTTCTATGAGAAATGCCAGTTGGCGATGGACCCGAAGAACAACGATGCCTATTCCTTCCTATTCATCCCTTGCTTCTTCATCGAGCACGACATGGAGGAAGTGAAGAGCGAACGAGCCTTTGCCAAATGGCTTTTGGAAAACAAGGATAAGAGTACCAATCCGAAAGGCTACCGAGAAACAGGCAAGTTCTTCTGGCGTATGTGGGAAAAGGGAGCCTGCTTCCAAGCTATCGAGTGGTACAGAAACTTCCGCAATAAGTTTACCACCCATTCCTTCTGTGCTACCGAGGCACCAGTGGATGAGGAAGATGCCTTCCGAAACTCTGGTAATCTGGTCTTCAATCCCTACTCTATTGATGATTTACAGAAGAAGTACAAGCGTGAGCCAATCTATACCGCTGACATCATCATTGACGGCAACAAGAACGAGTCTTCCATCGAAAAGTCGAAGATCAGCATCCGAACAGACGGTGATGGAGACTTGAAGATATGGGCAGTGCCTAACTGTCTGAAAGTAGAAAACAGATACTTGGTGAGCGTGGATATTGGCGGTAAATCCTCGACTTCCGACTATACCGTCATGACGGTGATAGATAGATTCGACATGATGCCTTCCATCAAGGGCAAGCCGAAGGTGGTGGCAAGATGGCGAGGACACGTAAGACACGACAAGCTGGCGTGGATGGCGGCGGCATTGGCGCATTACTATGATGATGCGCTGCTGGTAATCGAGAGCAACACGGCTGATAGAGAGAAGAACAACAATACGGAAGGTGACCACTTCGGAAGTATCTTGAACGAGATAGCCGACTACTACGATAATCTGTATCAGCGCACCACAAGCCCTGAGGACGTGAGCGATGATGTGCTTGCCAAGTATGGATTCCAGACCAATAAGCTGACGAAGGGTTGGGTGATTGACAATCTGGAACAGTTTGTGGATGATATGCTCTGGGATGAGCCAGACAGGGAAATGTATCACGAGCTGAGAATCTACGAGCGGCATGATGATGGAAGTCTTGGCAATATCGTTGGCAACGGAAACCATGATGATGTACTGATGAGTACCGCCATCGGTTTGTGGGTAAGCGCCAACGATATGGAGAAGCCGAAATGGAAACAAAAGGAAAGAGCAAGCAGCGGTGGCGACGGCGTTCACTCTGCTGCGAAAATTTAAAGATATTGAGTTATGGAGAGAAACTTGGATAGAAAGACTTTGAGTTTCAGCAAGGGTATGACGAACGTACCGAGTGACTTGCTGAGTGAGGATAGCGAACTTGCCTATTCTCAAAACATCATATATAGGAATGGCGAAATGGTCCCGATTCAGAAGATGGAGCCTTTCGGCACGGTGGGCGGCACGATTTTGTTTGTCCATAAAATGGCAGACTTCGAGAATATCATTACCTATGACAAGTATGTTGGGGATAGTGGCGAGAACAAATATACCATCAGATGCTACAAGAAGAGCGACCTCAGCGCTCCGATTGGAGAATTTGAGGGAGAAGGAGAAGTGAAGGATGCACAGGCGGTGGGGAATACACTGGTACTGGCTACAGATAATGGATTGAGATACATCAGACACATTGGCAAAAAATACAAGGATTTAGGAACGGATATTCCTGAGCCGAAATTCAGACCTATGTTTTCTGTAAGTAATAAAGCGCTTCCAAAGACGATAACGAACAACATCGCCTCTTTTGTAGATAATGGTGTTCGTGTAAATTATTCGTTTAATGGTGACGGAACCCTCAATTACGATGGGACAGACTTGTATTATAATAAGTACAAAATGCCTACCGACACCGACAAATATGATAATTTACAAGCGTCAATCAAGGGAACTGCTGCTCAGGCAATCAATATAGTGAAGCAGAATAACTATTTTATCTATCCTTTTTTTATACGATTTGCCTGGAAGCTATATGATGGAACCTATGCGAAGATTTCAAATCCCATTATTTGCTATCCTACTGCACGAAGAAGTGGAAATTTCATAGTGGGTGACAACTATTTAGGAAGTCAGCATCGTATGTATATTCAATATGCTCCTTACTACGGCAAACTGCATTTTGAAGCAAATAATCAAAGCATAGGAGAATGGGATGATATTATAAAAGAGCTTGTGGTTTTCGCTACAACAGGAGTTCCTCAGTTTAACATTGACGATGATTGGGTTTTTAGAGATCCGCAAAACGTTGATAGTATCAGATATGACGGCATCACATTCAGCGTATATAAAAAGATAGGCTATTACTTTAAGCCTATCACCGATTCTGATTTTGATGATTTTTACCATGTGTTCCCACGTAACTTCATTGAACCAAAAAGTTATAAGACGGATGAGGAAATCATAGACGAACTTACAAAGAAAAGTCAGTTTTACAAACTGTTCTCAATGAAAATTGGCAGCAAATATATGGATGGAAAAACCTATGATGCGAAGTATGTGATAAGAGATCATACCATAGAAAACCTGACAACACAAGAGCAGCTGCCAAAGGATGACTATTATGGATGGACCAAGACGGTAACAGGCAATTTGTATGTGTACAATAACAGGATAAACATGCTTGGTATTAAACGTTATCCGTTCCGTGGTTTTAATCTTTTTACTGCTGTAGATAAATCGAGCGGCGAAGGTTTTACATTTTATACCCATATCGTAAGTGATACAATGGATGCCTGGGTAAAATCAGACAATAATACAATCCCTGAAGGAACCATACCGGGCTGGCTCTATTATCCAGACCCTCATGCTACGGAAATGATTATCAGAAGGACTACTTCTGATCTGGCAGGAATCCGAGTCAAGCTATCCCAGCATCCTATGTTGAATGGAGCATACGCTTTTGTGTCACTTCCTTCCAATGATGAAATGTCGGGGAATGTAGCTGCGCCTACGGTTGATGCAAATGCTTACGAAACTCTTGATTCCCAGATTTTCACTTCGGTAGTGAATAATCCGTTTGTATTTGAGGCATCGGGCGACAATACCGTGGGCACAGGAAAGATTCTTGGTATCGTGGCTAACACGGAGGCGGTAAGTCAGGGACAGTTCGGTCAATATCCTCTGCTCGTCTTTACCGATGAAGGCATCTATGCCATGAGTGTGAATGCAGAGGGACTTTACTCCAGCATACACCCTATATCCCGAGAGGTATGCAACAACGCTGATTCCATTACCCCTACCGACAAGGTGGTTTACTTCACTTCCGAAAAGGGATTGATGGCAACATCGGGCGGCGAGGCTGTTTGTGTATCGGAGCAGTTGAGCGGTGGAAAGAACAGAGGATTGCCAAGCAGTTTCCTGCCTTTCAAGACTTTCTTGGAGAACTGTCTGATAGCCTACGACTACAAGGCTTCGCTGCTGAGAATATTCAACAAGAAGACCAGCTATCACTATGTATATAATATGGTGGATAAGATTTTCTCTATCTCCCACAACTATACCGGCAGCAAGATTTTCTGTAGAACGGTAGTCAACAACTATCCCGACAACCTTGTGCAGTTTGATGATAGTACCGTTTACTCCCTTACCAACATTCCATTGGCAGAGGATGATGCCAACGACTATGACTGCGTAATGATTACCCGACCTTTGAAACTGGGCGGCTCTACCATTCTGAAATCATTGAGAGGCTTGAAGCATCTTTTAGATTCTGATACCGGCACGGTAAGTGTAACGGTCTATGGCTCCAACAACGGCAAGGACTGGATTGCGCTGAAGAGCCTCTTCGGTAAACCGTGGAAATACTTCAAGCTGGAGTATTCTTTCAAGAACTTCAAGGCAAGCGATTCCTTTGCCGGGTCCATCATAGAGACCCAGAGCAGAAGAGAAGACAAGATGAGATAAATCCTTCCATAAGTTTGATAACATCAAGAAGGCGGCTACTCGTGATGAGCAGTCGCCTTCAACATTAAAACACTAACAAACTTATGCTGAACGTTTCCGTTCTATGTAGATTATGAACCATTCTATCAAATAACCTATGACGAAGCAATAAAGGTGGAGACATCCGTTTACATTGTCCAACAGCATCGTGAAGAGGATGAAGGGTCCAGCCTTCCTGATTGCATCTTTCCATCGTCCAGTCCTGCCCCACATCACACCGAAGACGGCAAAGAGGAACCCAGACAAACCCATCGTTGGCTCGGTAACGAACATCGGCAGATAACTGGCTGCTACGGCTACCGCAAAAGCCTTGACAGGCGAAATCCTGCCCTTGATCTGCCAGAGTACCAGCAGATTGATGGCAAGATGAAAGCCATTGACGTGGAAGAAGCTGTACAGTAGATGATTCTCCAAGGGGCATCCGTGATAGAAGCCTATGTGCCAAGCGCAAAGAATGATGCAGATGAGCGACAGAATCGCCTTCAATCTGAAACTATTCATGCTTACCATCCCTGTAACCTTTCCCATATCGCTTGCAATTATAGAAAATATCCTCGGCTGATCGAGGAGACAGAAAGAACTCTGGGGCTGGCTCTCCTACCAAAAACTGGCAGATGAAATGGAGCGACTGCCCGATAAACTCCTTCTTCTGAGATACCGCATTCAATCTGTCGAACAGAGAATAGTACATTCTCCTTCTCGGTTCCGTCATGGCATCCACCTCGGAGAAATCGCCTACCACCATCTTTCTGAGCTTCTCGAATGCCTGCTTGGGATTCACGTAATATCTCGGTGCGGGATGAGATACTATCTTCGCCCACGCCTCCTTTGCGGTGTGGCAGGTGGGTGCTACCTCACGATAAGTCTTCATCAGGTCTTCCCGTTGCTTTTCAGTCAAGCTATAATTGGTTTTCGTCATACGCTTTACTCGTTAAATCGTGCTACAAAGGTACGAATAATCTAGAACACGTCCAAATAAATAATATATTTTAATATTTTGCTCATTTTTTATGGTTTTGTGCAGGAATATTTTTATCTTTGCACCGACTAAAACATTTAGCTACCGTTTTCTAAGAAACAGCAACTAGATCAACGATATCAACATAAAATTGAAACAAAAATGAAAAAGAGGATTAACAACGCTCTCTCGGAAGAGGAGCAAAGGATGGTTCTGCAAGGTTTGCTGAGCCGTAAGATTTGGAGATTCTATGAACTCCTGGCAAAATGGGCACCCATACCGCTGATGCTAGGGCACTGGTATGGAGTTTGGGACTATGGGCGTTACCCAAGACCTACCGTACTTGATACGGATGATAACGGAAATTGCATCATCTGGATTTACTTTCTGGCATACGTGTATATGCCAATCTGTATGATACCAGTGAGCTTCTTCTTCAGATACTGCTGGATATTCCGCATCCCTTTCTTTTATTTCTTTGGCATCAACGCCATCAGACTGTATTATCAGCACTGGCTCATCACTCCAGACCAGCTGGAAATGCACCATGTATTTATCATTTTTACATTAATATTATATGCCTATGGATTTATCAAGATCGCTATCACACGTAGCAAATGCCGCATTCCAGATGTTTCAGAATGGAGAATGCGGATTTTCAGAGGAAGAAGAGAGAATAGTACAGAGAAACCTTCTGTACTGGATGGAAAGAAGACATCACTTTGATGAGAAGCTGGGAAGGGCTTGCATCGCCAACATCTACTATTTCAAGGATGATGTGACCAAGGAGTACGCCCCATTCTTCGGTTACGAGGAAATGAAGGAAGAATACGACAAGCAGGCTTGGATGATTCCCGACTACACGATGTGGGATTTTGCCGTGACCATGAACAAGATGTTCGCTGAAAACATTGATGTGATTGGGAAATGGTCGAGAAGCAAGGAGACCTTGAAGAAGAGAATCTCCGAACTGTCAGTGAGTTTCCTCTGCGACGAGTCAACCAATCACCCCACCGATAAAATTTGGTGGTACATGAACAGTTAGACGGAAACACGGAAAAAGCTATCTGGAAACCCCTTATCTTTGCGCCATTAATCAATATTAATGGTATATATGACAGAGATTATTCATACATTTTTGCAAGAGCACCTGTACAGATCGGCATTGGTTATTGCCATCTGCATGGGTGCTCTTATCATTTCTATGGGCGTGGACCTGTTCTTTGGCATCAAGAAAGCGAAGGAGAACGGACTGGCTACGACAAGTACAGGATTCAAGAAGACTTGCGACAAGGCGAGGAAATACTTCTCTCCCTTCATGGTGACTGTCTGTATAGACCTGATAGCCTGTACGGTTCTCCCCTTCCCTGTCTTCTCTATGATATGGGCAGGCTATTGCGTGTTCTGTGAATTTGTAAGCGTAAGAGAGAAGAGCTGGCAGAAGGCTGAGATACGGAAGCAGGAGAAGACGGTAAGCATTCTTCTGGAGAACAAAGAAGACTTGGCTAGGGCTTTTGCCGAGATTATGAAGGAACAGGAAAAGGAGAAGGAGGGCAAGGTATGAGACTGATTGAGAGAATTTTCGTTCACTGTACTGCCTCTTCTCAGAAATGGGGCGTGAAGGAGCTTTGGGATGAGTTCAAGCGCAAGGGCTGGAAGAACCCCGGCTATCATTATGTGATTACCAAGGATGGTGGCATACATCAGATGTTACCGGTAGAAATGGTTAGCAACGGTGTGAAGGGATATAATTCTACTGCCATCAATATTGCCTATGTAGGCGGTATCGACTCGAAGGGAAAGGCTGTAGATAACAGAACAAAGGAGCAGAAGGATGCTCTGGTTACCCTGCTTAGACAGCTGAAAAAGAAATATCCGAATGCGGCGATAATGGGACATCGTGATATTTGGGGGGCAGACAAGTCGAAGTGGAAGAAGATGTGCCCTTGTTTTAATGCGAAAGAGGAATATAAAAATCTATAGCGTATGAAGTGGTATGACATAAGATTTTGGAAATGGGCTTGCATCGGTTTGGTGGTTGGAGTTATCCTGCTGGCATTCACTGGCTGCAAGACCAAGGAGTATGTGAAGGTTCCCGAGTATCATACTGAGTATATTGTGAGAAGTGACACTATCGCCAAAATGGATAGTGTGTATGTGAAGGATTCGGTGTATGTGTATCAGAAGGGTGATACCGTAGTGATAAGCAAGATTGCCTATCGGGACCGATACCGCAACATATATAAGGTAAAGCTTGATACCATCATCAAGCGTGATTCTGTTTCCGTGCCAGTACCAGTTGAACGGCAGCTTGCCAAGAGTGAGCAGAGATTAATGACACTGGGAAGATGCTATATCGGATTTCTTTTCCTGTTGGCTGTATGCGCCATCGGCTTTGCCTTCTGGTATCACAATAAAAAATGCTAGCTTATGGGAAAGATTAGCGAAGAACTACAGATGATTGATTCTCTCTTGATGGAATTTCATGAGCGGATTCAGTCGGGAAGATGTTTGACGAATAAGCAGCAGAACATGATGATGCTGAATTTCCTGCATCAGATTGCCAACAAGGATGAGCCGATCAGTAAAGCTGAGGCTTGCAGTTATGTCCGTGTTTCCAGGGCTACCTTCGACCGGCTGGTGAAAGAAGGCAGGCTCCCTAAAGGACGGAAGCGCAAGGGCTGGACCGAACTTGTTTGGTATGAAAAGGATTTGGATAAGTTCATAGATAAGTTGATTTAGGTATAATTTTAGGTTTTTGTTTTTATAGGTTAGACGTTGTTTATTTAGCTAAAAATCCCCACCCGGCTGTGAAGCTAGGTGGGGATTGTAGTTTACTCTCCAAGAATATCCTTGATTTTCTTGCTGATGTACTCATCAGAAGTACTTTCCTTTATAAGGGCATCAACATCTGGCAGTTTGGCATCTACCTTATCTGCTTGCATTTTTAAGGTAAGCATACCCATTACCAGTTTCACCCAATGGCTATTAGCCATGTTTGCCAATGAATTCTTTTGGATTTCATAGGCTTTCTTCAACTCTCCGTTATCACGGAAATATCTGAGAACTTCCGTTAATGCCGCAACAAAGTTTTTATCGAGCATCGGGTTGCTCTTTGCATCTTCCAGTTTAAGCATTAGGAAGAGTAATGATGAATGTAAATCTGTTTTGTTCATAATTAATCCTTTCTTCTACGATTCTTGATGTGTAATGCTAAAGCGCAAAACGACAACAATAGCACTAATAATTGTCCTGCTTCCATATTACTTTTTCTCCATTATCTTCTTTGCTAATCTAACCTTCATACGCTAATTAATTCCCTCCTCAATCGTTTTGAGATAGTAAAGTGTATTACCGATACATGTAAGTTCCTTGCAAGGACTTTTATAAGTCTCATAGATTTGTTCCAAATCCTTGATAAATTGTTGTAGCTTAATTTTATCCTCCCAATCGAGAACTACTACTTTTCTTGTTTCTTTTTTCATACGCTAAAAGATTAGTTGTTTGTTTCTACTGAGAACATGGAGATATTTTCTTCTCCACGCCAAATTATTATCTACTTTAATATGCCTGTCTAGGAATTGATGTACTCTATCCCAATAAGCAAACATAGAGAAAATACTTTTCATACTTATCCTCCTTAACTAATGATTACCATTTCTCTACCATCAATATTTGCGTGCTTTAGGCACTTAATATCTTTTATCCAAGTCTGGCTATCAGTTCTAACAACAAGAGTGTCTGAACCACACTTAGCAATCATAGCAACAATTTCTTTCTGTAATTCCATTAAAGTCATAATGATATTCTCTTCTTTTTACCCTCCTTAGTAATTGATAATTTTCTGTGTTTTGCGAACCTTGGCAAAAAACTCACTGACTTCTTGCGAAGTTGCTTCTCTACAGAACCCTTCCTTCATCCAGTTACCAATACCATTGGACTCATCAACGAATGACTTTCCGCATCTGTCACATACGACAGAGTACATAGTAACTGGCTTAATCATGCTCACCTCCCTCCTTTGGTAGTATGTCTGATAAATAAGCCCACTTGATGATTTGGCATCTGCTAATCGAATGTCTCCAAGATTCCTCATTCCAAAGAACGGATTCTTTAAACTGTAGATAAGCATCGTTATCAAAACCAAGGGTAATAATATCGCCATTACTCTTATCTGGCTCTTCTGTATTTGGATGCCATAAATTCTTTAAGAACTCATTGATAGCCCACTTAGCACCTGCGTTAAAGCCATCAATATGACCATCTAAGAATGCAAGATGTGTAGGCTTTGAATCATCAAAACCTTTAGCATTTACAACCTTTTCTGATATTTGTCGTGCAGCTTTTGCTATTTTATATTTGTCTATCATAATTATCTTCCTTTCTTACTATTTTTATCCAATACCTCTTTAATCTCGAGATATTGAGCCTTTATAAATTTTTCCATCTCTAACCTAGTTATTCTACCAATAACTGAAATATACCCATCCCTTACAGATACTGAGAAATAATCAGTATTGATAAAACTAATGTTTACATCTATGCTTTCATCATTCATAATCTACCCTTTCTTTTTCTAAGTTGATTCTTTCTACGAATTCTTCTTTGCGCCTTACCATCTTGTATATCTTCACACTTAAAGCGTGGTGGACAATACCAAGGTATGCAATCCGTTAAATCTTCATTACCCATAATTTGCCATCCACGTTATTTGTTATCAGTAATCAACTTGCGTAATTTAGATATAACCTCACCTGCGTTCTTATCATGCGCTCCTTCGTAAAGTCCGAGGTTCATCATAATGATGTTTAGTGCAGGGTCATTAATCTCAACAGCCCTTTCTGCGAGTATTCCAAGCACACGTACCAAAATCGTAAAAGTCACAAGATAAGGAATGCTTTTTGAACACTCAGCTATCTCTTTCAATAGACGTGGCATGTCAACCTTAAATACCATGTCGTTCATGACATAGTCACGAACTGTCTTACTCTTTATTTCATTCATACCTAGTCCTCCACGTCTTTGCTCCCATAATCTTCCTGCAATTTTTTGATTTCACTAACGAAAAGATTCACGTTGATGTCGCAATCTATCACTTCCTGGTGGTGCTTGACGGCATCTTCTATCAGATGTGTGCATGACTCGGTGAAGCCGCAAATGTGATCGCCCTCTATGCTATAGAGATAGCGGTTTGTATTGTAGTAGGCACACTGGCAAAGCTTGATACCATTCTGCGATAAAAACTCTCTGACTGCGGCATTGTTGATGCGAAGCACTACCAGCTTGCTTTTTGAGGCGTAGTACTTGCGATATTTGATGCGGTCGTAGGCTACGACTGCGATAGCCATCAACCATAAGATAGCTGTTACGATAGCTATGTCTGTCTGTAATGTATTCATAAGTTTGTTACGTTTTAATTATTTCTGTTCTTTACGTCTGTCTTGGCGATAGAACTTCCGTTCTGCCATCTTCCGCTCTTCTTCGGTCTTGTAGAGCACCTGATTAACATCATGCTGACTCATATCTACCGACTGAATGCGATGGGTGGCAGGATCCAGACCATTCTTCTCGCAATAGACCTTCCAGGCTTCCAAGCCAAGAGGCTTCTTCGCTTCTTCGGCTGCTTTTCTGATTTCCTCTGCCCTTCTGCGTTCATCGTCCTGCCTTCCACGCTCTGCAAGCATATCCTGCTCGTATTTGTTGAGCGCTTCGATAATATCCTGCGGATTGATGGTCGTGTTGCTGTCATCGTGCTTGTGCTGGAACAGCTTGCCGTACTTTCCATCCATGATAGTAACAAAGGCATAGTCCAGTTCGGTGGTGGTCCAATAGTGATACTTGGCACAGATTCTTGCGGCAAGCATCTGAACCTGATACTCCGTAACTATGTCGAAGACTCCAAGATAGGTGAAAAGTTCTATCAGTTTGCCCTTGACCCAGCCTACAAGACTAGGCAATCCTCTCTGCATGCGGACGGAAAGCAAAGTGGTGCTGCTCTTGGTGCAGGCATCAGCGAAGGAAGTAGGGCGAATATAGTCCGGCTTATCCTTGATAATCGGAACCAAGGATTCTTGCTGCCTTTGCTGCAAGATTGTTTGCTCTCTGTTGTTCATTGCTCTGTACTGGATAAATTTCATCCTCCCATCTTGCTCCATTCAGATAAGTGAGAGGGTGCATTCTATATTGTTTTCTGGAACCATCTGATACGGAACCTGGAATAACCGTGTTCGCTACATAAGCAGGAACGGCTCTCATACAAGCTGCCTTTTCGAGAGGTTTCAATCTATTCCACTTCTCTTCTGCTTTCTTGCGTCCCTTCTTGTACGCATAGGCATCCCAAAAGTCTTGGAAGGTTGGAACGATGAAGCCAACTTCTATTGGTTCCACCTCGCTCTCTTTCGGGAACATCGGCTTCTCCTTGTAATACTTGCCGGCTATCATGAATCTTGCGCCATTCACGAATGCTTCACGCATGGCTTCGTTGTCGGGGGCATAGTTGTTAGCCTCGGCAATGACTTCCTTTAATGTTTTCATAAGCTTGTAGTTTTTATGAGTTACACCCACCCCTTGTTAGAGTCTATATCCATCTGACAATACTTCTTTGCCAGCTCATCATCCTGCTCGGGAAGCGGAAAGCCTATGCAGTTGGCATAGTCGGCAACGTTTCTGATTACAGATGAGGCTTCTGTGGTATCGAGGAAACCAAGGGGCTTGAATCTTGGAAAGCCCTTGGAATCATACTCGCCAGTCATGAAGATGTGAGGGGCTACATTCTTCTGAATCTCACTGAGAGTCTGGTAGAACGTCTGCCCTATCTGTCCGGATAGATACGTAATGATGAAGTTGAGATAAGCCTTCTGCTGGTCGGTGGCTATAGGATGAAACTTCTTGATTTCCAAACTATAGCCTGCTGACTTAGCCTTTTCTATCTCCTTCAATGCAGCCATATAGCTGCGAGGATCGTTTAAATTCTTGAATACTGCCATATCAAATAAGATTGATGATTTTTCCACTCTTGGCATAGTACGTTGGTACGCCTATTACCTGATGAAACTTGTTTACTGCCAGGATCGGATTGAGGTGTCGGGCGGAACCGTGAATGAGGATAATTTGGTTGGCAAAATACTCAGCATTACAATCAGTAAGCCAACCGATGGAATGCTCCAAACTCATGTGCGATAATCGAACTCGGTCTGCCTGGCTGCGTGGTGTCTTTCCTTCTGCCACAGCCTTATCCAGGAGTGCATCAGAATAGTTACACTCTGCGAGATAGGTCTTACAACCTTTGATGACATAATGCAGATTGTAGCAATCCGTTGCAAAGAAGATTGTACCATAATCTGGTTCAAAAATCAGATAGCCAAAGTTCTTGGCATCATGCTCTACCGAAAATGGGGTTACACGGAAGCTTCCAAACTGAAAAGTGATACTCTCATACATCGTATCTACACCATGATATTTTTCTGCAACTTCATCGTTTGACGAAACATTGATTCCTGCCTTTAGGTACTCGGGGATATATTTGGCATGATCGCCATGAACGTGACTCACGATACACCCTACCACCTTGCTCGTCTTATACCCGATAGCCTTCTTCACCTCTCGCAAGTGTATGCCTGCTTCAATCAGCAGGATTTCTCCCGAATCTGATTGAAGGGCATACGAATTACCTTTTGAGGATGAGCCTATAATGATTAGCTTCATACTAGCTCAACTTAAACTTCTTGGTTTCGGTCTGAGCCTCTGGACCCTCACCAGCTGGCTGCTTGATTTCTCCAGTCTCAGCATCAACCTCGAATACTTCCTTTGCCTCGGCAAACTCCTCGTCTCGCTGCTGCTCGGCAGAAGGGGCTTCATCAATATTGAGAATATCGTTGTTCTCGATGGAAAGCTCGCCCCATTTTGAGAGGAGTCTTCTCAGCACGGTCTTCAGCGCCATACTCTCGAAGTTGGAATACCAGCCCACTCCATCGCTTACTCCCGAAGCAGCCTGCTTTAATGCCAGTTCCTTCAAGGTAGTTGGTGTAACCTTGTCGCTGAACTTGACGGTAGGGCTATACTGCTTGGCATAGAGACAGACTTCATCGAGCGACATATATAGAATCTTGAAAAATCCGTCCTTCTTCTTTATGTAGGCGAAGTAGCCGATAGGAACATTTGATGTACGGACGCCCGACAAGTCGAGATTGCCGGTCACCTTGTCGTAGCCTTTCAGCTCTCCCTCATACACCACATCAGAGTTGATGGTCTCGTACTTGCCGGTACGCATTGCCAGCTGGAGATAACCCTTGGTACCCACAACCAGTGTCGGAGTCATCACGCCATGGTTCTTGAAAGGAAGGATATAACACTGACCCAGCTGCTTGTTGAGTGGAAGATGCAGGGATGCTGCCTTCAGTGCCTCTGCCATGAGCGCATTAGGATTGCACTGTAGAAGCTTTTCATCTGACGTTGCCAGCTCCATCAAACTGGTGGTGAAGGTTCCCTTATTCTCCTTCAAGGTGTTCTGCAAAAGGGTCTGGTAATAACTATTGTTCATTACCGCCTGGAAGTTCTTTACTGCTAGTGCCTTCTGTGAAGGCTGCTTTGCTACTGCTGTTTCTGCCATGATTTATATTTTTAATAAATTCTACTTCTTTTACTCCATAACCGCAAGGGATGGATATTCAAACTTCAACTTATCATCGGTTGTTACCTTCAACCGAATCTGCTGCTGGTCGCCCGAATAGATTGGGTCGTTCACACTCTCGCATTCATCGAGCACCATCGGCGCTGATACCTCATAGAATCTAGATAAGGTGTTGGCGATGTCGATTCCTGCATTCACCTTGGCGGCTCCATTGAGTCGGCTATAAGGCACACCATCGTGATAGCACTCACAATATGGCTTCATGTTGCCGTCAAGATCCTGAGTAAACATCGACCACTTGACGTATGAGAAGTGTCCATTCACATTCTCTTCGAGCAGCTGGCACGACTTCTTGTTGTACTCGTTTGCCAGGTCAAGCTTCTCATCAAGTTCATCCAGCTGATTCTGATATGATTCCTTGTCCTGCTTTGCCTTTTCGATAAGTTCGGAAATGCGGTCATAGGCTTCTTTGGTGAAAAGAAGTTTCAGTACCTCGTTGTATCTTGTACCGATAGGTTCACGCTCCTTCTCCAATCCTATAATCATTTCTGTATTCTCGCCCGAATTAGCGGATGGCTCATTAAGCTCAGCCTGCAAGTAGGCAATCTCCTTCACTACCTGCTGATACTCTTCCTTCTCGGCAAGAATCTGCTCGTAGGTCTTCGGCTTCTCGGCATCCACCTCCTGCTTCTTGTGCTCAGCTTCCTTGAGGGTCTTGTTAGCCTTCACCAGCTGGTTGGTTGTAACCATTCGGTCATTGTCAAGCTTCTCAAGGATATTCTTTGCATCGGTATATTCCTGCTGAATGCCATTGAACTCCTCCTGAATCTTCTTCGATGCGTTAGACTTGCGTTCATTGAAGCGGTCCTTGGATTCCTTCTTGATACGCTCAACATCTTCTGCCGGAAGCGGCTGACCGCAATGAGGGCAGATGCCATCCTCGGCATTCCAGCTCCATCGGGATTTGGAGAGTTCGTCAAGCCGGTTGTTGATGTCCACCACCTTGCGCTCGCACTCTTCCTTCTTATCCTTGGCGTGAATCTCCGATTCGGTATAGCCTCTCATCGTTGCTTTCAGATCATCAACCAGACTCTGCGCCTTCTTTACTGCTATATTGGCAGTAATCACATCACTCTGATGTTTGGTAGCCTGCTCGGTAGCGAGATTCATGGCGCCCTGCTCCATATTGTGCTTGCGCTTCTCAGCGAACTCTATCTTCTTTAGGATTCCATCGTATCTTACCTTGTCGGCGCCGCCAATACGGATAGTCCGTATTTTTTGGTCGATTTCCACAAGCTTTTCTTGGAGATTCTCTATTTCGGCAGACAAAGCATCCCAATCCTGCGCTTCTGGCAGAGACTTGTTGAGTTCAGTCAAGCGGACGGGAACGGCATCCAACTGCTTCTGCACTTCCTTGCGCTTGTATTTGATATGATGGATGAGGTCGGCAATCGACTTCTTTTTGAGTTCCTCGACCACGAAATCGAATCGTTCATCGCCCTGCGTAATATCCTGCGTAGTATATTGGTCAGCAAGTGATTCCAACAGTTCACGCTGCTTCTGCCAAGGAAGGCTACAGAAATTCGTTGCCGAAGATATGCGGCGGAAAACGAAATCCGGACAGATGTCTTCTACAACCTTCTTGAAGTCTCCTGCCGTGGTAACATCGCCATCCACATAGTACTTATAGGCGTTCATGCACTTGCTGCCCTTCCAAGAATCGGTGAGGGTTCGCTTTAATACAATCTGATCGCCATCCACCAGCAGGGTGAGTTCTGCTTCGTGAGGAATCTCCTTGATAATCTCGTGATTCTTGTCAAAGGTTTTGATGTCGAGCGAATTTCCTGCCATATCCGTACCGAAGAGAACATACATGATTGCGTTGGCAATCGTGCTCTTTCCTCGTCCGTTACCGCCCGACACGATTGTAAGCTTCTCGCTAAACTCATACTCGGCATCACGGATGCCACAGAAGTTGAGCAGTCTCAGTTTCTTAATTATTATCTTCTTCATCTTCCTTATCTTTATTCTGTTCCTGTTTCTCTCTCAGCTCCTTATCGTATGCTTCGAATGCACAAGCGGCTGCATAGGTGAATGCATTGCTATTACGCATAGCTTGAAGAAGAAGCTGCTGTAAATCTCCATCTGAGGCGTGGAGAAAGGAGAAGCCCTGCTTGGTGCTGGCATCGCCCATAAGGATGATGCAGCGGAAATGCTTGCCGTGCTCTCCTGCCTTGTCAACCTCCTCAGTAACCTTTCTGATTTGGTTGAAGTAATTTTGTCTGATATTCTTTCTACTCATGATTTCCTTTCTAAAAACCTGCCCACGCCCGGTTGCTACCCGAGAAATGAGCGGGAAAAGTGCATATATGAAAACAACTAACTAACTGTCTGTTGAACCTTGTCCCTTTCGTGTGCCGGTGACCTTGCCTAGTTCCAAGTTGACATCTGGAACATAGGTGAAGGCTCCTTGACAAATGCGCCAGCTATAAGGGAGAACGAACTTAAAACCGAGGAGTCGCAAAATACGATTCTTCCATTTCCACCTGCCCGACTTCACAATAACGTGGACCTCATCGCCATAACCGCAATCTATCAAGCCGAGAACCACATCAAGATTCTCTCTTACCTTGCCCAAGCGACCGCCCTTCATCCAAGAAGGGAAATACACGTCAAGCTGCATGCCTTTGCTCGACATACCGCTGCGTGGCTGGATCAGCATCTTCACATTGGCTGGAAGCTGAATCTTGAACCCGAGCGGAACGTAATAGCGAGCGTAAGGAGCCACCTCCATATCCTTTGCTACATGAAGGTCGTAAGCGGCATCCGTCTCATACGCCTTTGTCGGGAAACAACCATGCGTCACTAACTCTACTTTAATTTTTGTACCGAATTTACTCATATATAATCTATTCTGTTTGAATTTTATTTCTCAATCAATGGTAACACATTATGCTTTTTCAACTCTTCATATAGAAAGAGTCTTCCTTTCTGTGTCCACTTGGTGTGCATAACGGAGCCGGACGAACCATCTTTGTGTTCAATAGGAATGGTGTCTGACTGAACATAGCCATTAGGAAGATACTTGGCATAGAGAATCCACTGACCACCAACCTTGTGCTGAATGCCAAAGTTTCGAAGAAGAATATTGAAAGACTTGGCTGATTGTCCGTAGTCTTGGGCAATCTGAGTTGTTGTTACGGTCTCCTTGCTGGAAAGAATCTTATCAACATAGGTAACCTTTGGCTGCATGTTAGCGATTGTACCACTCAGTTCAACAATCTCCTTTGAACTGGCTTCAAGCATTTTCTCTTGTGCTTCAAGTTTCTCTGCTTGGTCTGCTGCCAGTCTCAATGCTTCAGCGAATGTTGCAGGTACCTTGATAAGGGATGCTTCTTTGGTTTCAAGCTCTTCCCGGCGGAGGATCAGCTTTGCCCTTACCTCATCGTTAAACCTGGTAGCGATGTACAAACATTCAGTCTTATTCAGAACGTAGCAAGGTCTGCCTTGATTGTTGGCATCCGTATAAGTGCCGAGCGGAAATTTCCGTTGGGCTATTTTCTCCCAAGCTGGTTCCATTTTCCTGATAGCTTCAAGTACATCAGAGTGTCGCTTGCCGGTAATCTCAGCTATCTCTAGCGAGGTCATCGTTTCATTCTTAAAGATTTCACTTCCATTCGTCATAGTTCTTTTCTATTTTTAGTCGTTCAACTTCCTTCTTGTAGAACTCGATGAGTTCTTGCAGTTCGAATAGAGACCAGTTCTTGGCTTGACGATGTTTCCATTCTAGCAGTTCCATCTTCTTTGAGCCAAGTTTCTTTTCTAGATACTTGCCCAAGTATATCAGATGAGAGCTGTTGAATCTATTATCATATTGGCATTCGATTGTCACGTTGTTCGGATCAAATCTCGTTGCCATGTGAATACGACTCCAGTAATGACTTGCGTCTCCTTTAGAGAAAGGTAAGATACGCCTGCAAGTTGGGCACTGAAAGACACCTTCATCGTTTACATCACGAAGTCTTATGTAGAGCGAAAACCACCTGTCGAGCTTCTTGATGAGTGCTGGCTTGCTGAGACCAGCCTTAGCCTTCTTCTTTTCCTGCTCCTTCTTGGACTTATCCCAAGGAGTCTTCTTTATCGGAGTCCTTTTCAGGGGCTTGTATCTTCTTAATACCATACCTTATTATATATATTAAAGTGTATTGTACTTGCCCTCTTCGCGTCCCATATCTGCTGCGAGATTCTTGATACGTGAGTTGAGCATATTAATCTTTCTGATTTTCAGCTCAAAAATCTCCAGCGGACACCACGGATTCCTTTCGAGCTGTTTGTATATATCGTCCACTCGCTCTTGATAGGACCGAGTCGTGAATAATTGAAGCATACGCTATTGTTTTTAAGTTTGAAGATAACCTGCCTATCCTCACAGACTGGCAGGAACCATGACATGATAAAAAACTCAAATTCCGCCCAATATGTTGCCGCTGCAACAGGGGGGGGCATTGCTTTTTAATTTAAATTTTAAATAAATATGAATATAAGAAGTTGCAGAAGTGGGACTCGAACCCACGACCAGGTCGCACGGTTGATAAGAATATGTTAAGGGTTTACTCATTATGTTACGTGCCTGCTCTAACCAACTGAGCTATTCTGCAATATAGCGGCATCGTGCGCTACCACGAATTTAAGAGCCATGCTCACCGCTCGGGCTTGCGAAGGATTTTTGTAATACTAACAAGCAATCAGTTATTATTTTGCTTTCGTCCTCGCTCACCCTATATAAAGACTTAATATCCTTCAGCTTAATTTTTCCAATAAGTCAATGATCGTATGCCCACCAAAGGGGCAATGGGATAGCTTTGCGATTGCCATTAAAATGAAAGGTGTTGGTAGAATAGCCGCCAAAGCTATTTCCTTCTGGTTCGTGGCATCTTGTTTCGACCCGCAAATAATGAAATATCTGCCACTTGACATATACCGCTCTTTTATCACCTTACATCACATTTTTATAATAACAAAACACAAAAAACTTGTGTGGGCTTGGGGCGAGTTGAACGCCCTTGCTAGAAAACCTGCTAAATTGCTGACTGGCGCCTAAGGTTTCTCTCCGCTACCGAGCGGCTGGCTCAAGCCCGATAGATACTCCTATTCTCACGAACGAGAGTACCGTGATGTTATTTATTTAAATTATACCCATTCGATTAAGATTTTCTTCTGGCAACCCCCACCCTGCTCACGCAGGATGGTGGCTTAGCTTTAAATCACAACTTTTATCTAAAAGCCGAACGGCTTCCTTTAATCTTCCACAAGTTCGGGGTACTTCTTGACGAGGATACCACCAAACCTATTGCAAGTAACATTTCGAATATCGACTGCTAACTTGCTGTTTGTCTTATATGCTATTGCAGCGTAAACTGCCGCATTGCAGCAGCCGACTGACTTAGCTATTTTGCCGATTTTTGATTTTCTAACCAAAATTTTCGGTTTATATACCACTTTATCCATACTTTTTTATTATCTTTGCACACGTAAAACATTAAATGATAAAGAAACGATGAATCGTTGTCTGAATCACGGATGCAAAGATACGCAATCTTGTAGAAATATCCAAGCTTTTGCATATTAATTTATAATTACTTAAACAATATTTAAACATTTAAACATTAATGCAATATGAAAGATATAGTTGATAGAATAAACGAGCTTAGAAATTATAACAATCTGAGCGGCAGGGCTTTTGCATCTAAAATAGGTATGAAATATACCACGGTTAATAACTACATCAACGGCACAAAAGACCCTACCCTAGATTTCATCATGCACATAAAATCCACGTTTGTGGATGTTTCGTATGATTGGTTACTGGACGGCAAAGGTTCGATGTTCAAGGAAGACAAGCCAACAGATGAAGCGCTCTTGAAGGAACTTGCAGAAGCAAAGGTCAAGCTGCTCGTACAAGAGGGCATCACCAAGGAGCTTCGTGATATGCTCCTGGAGAAGAACAACGGAAAGATAGCCGAAGACCGCAAGAGTCTTGTAGGCTGATACCTATATATACGAAAAAAGCAGGGCACTAGGCTCTGCTTTTTTTATTTGCTGTCTTTGCGTATCTCCTTTTCGTTACGATATTCGCTTTTCTAACCCGATGGTCTTTCTTTGAACGAATATCTAACAACAGAGACCATTCGTAGTCAACCCGTCTATCTTCCCAATAGCGGCATTGGCTCGTAATAATCTTCTTCGCCAATCTAATCTTCATACTTACCTCGCTTTCTTTTTGACTTTGTGGATATAGTTAGAATAAGATACATTCCATCACTACCAAGGCTACGTAAAATGTAAGTACGAAACCTAGTGAACTTACGTAGAGTTTCGAGTCTTTTGCAGAATCGAACATCATACCATCCTCTTTTCATGCAAGACTTCCACCACTTCTTCGTTTTTCTAATACTAGCCATATCACTTCACTTTTTGACAAAAAACGCCCCGGCACACCAATCATTGCTTTCTGCATCAACATGAAGTCTGACACATCTTCCGACATACTCGCCCTTGAAATGCTCGCAACGACTGCACTCCTTTGAATTTCTCAAAATTGCACGAAACAAACTGACATTAGCACTAGGGGCATTTGCCTTATTCCATCTGATAGTCGCTTTCTTGTAGAGATACTTTAATCTAGGAAAGTACCTACTATCTTCCTTGACAGAATAATCTGAATCGAAGTAACGTGCATCCGTTCCTCTCTTCATAATATTCAGAATCTTCTTGGCACTTCTAATTTTCATACGCTATTTGAACTTGATAATGAAAAATTCATGATCCAACCATTTTTCGGGGCACAAGCCCTTCTTCGGCTTACCAATACTGATACTCTCAATCTCTTTCTCAATACGTGGACTATCCTTGCGGTAGCCGTTGATGAAGAGAACGTGTGTGAACCCTTTGCTCTGGTATTCAATAAAAGATTCTCGGCTGATAATTATGTTTTCTTGCAAAGCCCATGCGTAGGTATCTGCATCCACATTCATATTAGAAATGTCGAAGATGCGTCTTACCCAATAGCCCTTAATCTCCCGATACTCCTCAGTCTTTTCGCCCGATGCAATCATATCGAACCATTGCTTGGAAACAACGAGCTTCAGAACCTTCTTCTTGGCTTCGGTCAAATACTTATCCATTGCCTTTGTTAGTCTGTCCATAACACTATTATTTTAATTGTTCACACGCTTTCTTTTCCCACTCGGCAAAGGAAAGAATATCCTTGCCCTTACCGAACACTCTCATGTGCCGCTTGTAGCTATTGTAAGCCGCAAGCTTTATCTCTTCCATTTCAGTCATACGCTACAACTTTTCTATTTGCGACTCCAAGTTATGAATATTGTCCTTGATGATGGCGAGAATTTTCCCTTTAATTTCTTCAATACCTTCATCGCCAAGAACACGATTCATACAGAATACATCTCCGTATTTTTCATTTTCACGAAGCCTCACGTTCAACTCTACAGAAGGCTTCAGCGCAAATTCCAGAAGCTTTCTCTCGTAATCAAGTTCCTCCTTGAGCTTGATGGCTTTCTCTAAATCCTGCTCTGTCATACGTCCTCCTCTCTAACTAACTTGCCGCCCGAGACTCTAAAACCTCTTCTATGCAACTCCTCAAACAGAGTTTCAGAGTCGGCATAGTTGATATGCTCGTTCACAAACTTCTCCATATTGCTGAAGGATTTACTAGAAGTTGGGTCCGTGATGGTGAACTTGTTTAGCTCGTCCTTCATATCCTCAAGGGATAATCTAACTTCGTCATAAACCAGCTTTTTTGATTTTACCATCCAAGCACAAGACTTTTATGATGATGGCAATCTTGTCTATCAGTTTAAATACCTTTTCCATAATCTTGTTTGTTATTTGTTTAAAAGTTCAAATTTTCTCTTTTCTTCCAGGCATCAAGCGTGGTTGGGAACTCCGGCTTTGTCTTGTGATAATGTCTGGATCGGCTTATCTTCCAATACACGTTGATATAGTTCCGGCATGGATTGCCAGTCTTAACACAACTGAAATCGCATAGTTTCTCACGCTTCTTGCCATACATGCATATAAACACGTCGCAGGATTCATGGCAAGCACCTTTCTTGCGAACATCTCTTCTCTTGCCCATAAGCCTACAATTTATCTTTTATCTCGCTCAATTGCGATATGATAACGCAAAGGGAGATTATTATGAATAACTTGAACATAACATAGAACAATTTAGCTATACGTCTGAAATCCTCGCCTTCGGGTACCGGACAATCCTTTATCCACTCCATTTCCTTCACCTTCCATAGTGAAAGGTCGATGTCCTTAGGCAGAAGAGCCTTCATGTCTGCGAAGAGGTTGAGACGAAGAGAGCAGCTGAGGTTAAAGTTGTCGTTAGTATTACCTCGCTTCTTCAGCTTAAGCATCTTGGCATTAATATTAATGAACTTATCAATATCTGCCTTCTTGTGAGGGGTAAGGCAGATCCCATCAAAGATATCGCTGCAAATTTTGAGGGATACGCCGCCGAAGTATGAAGTGTAAAGATATAACTTCGATTCCGGCAAGCCCATAGCTTGCTGTATATTTTTAATACTATCAACAAGATCAAAAGTCTTACAGCCACATTCAGCCGCCAAAGGTTCTCCACCCGTGATGCTAATCTCATCGTAGTCTAATCTGTCAACAATCGGAATCTTCTCAATATCGAACTGGTTGTTGCAGCACATTGGACACTTGTTGTGACACTTTGCAGTCACCAGCAATCTAAGTTTCTTGTTCATAATCTATAATTTTAGTTCAATGTTCATTATAGGGTACACCCCAGTCTTTTCCGCACTCCACTAGGAAGCGAGGATTGACCGACTTGAAATTTGGTTTTATATAATTATATATTTACCTACCTAAATGGTACCAAATATCAAAAGTCTTACCTAGATACAGAAAAGCCATTCCGCAAGCCTTCTTCATCCCAGTGTAAACCTTTCGGTCGTGCGTTGCCTGTTGAGACTGGTTGCTCAGAGCAGGGCTAGAGGGATATATCGTTCTAAGTTAGGGTCGTTTTATATATCGGCAGGTAAACCGAAGAGGACGATACTGATGAAACCTCGTATGTCTTGCCAAAAAAACTCGGGGAAAATAAAAATCCCCAAGTCGTGTGACGCCGACCTAGGGATTTCGTGATTTATATATTGAACCTATTGAATCAGGTCTATATATCGAAGTTCTTGTATCAATCGTCACATTGGCGAGTGCAAAAGTACACTATCATAGGCAAATATCCAAGCTTTTATACACTCTTTAACTGAGAAGGAATGCAAAAAGCTCGTATCTTGTTGGTTTTTAATAACTTATAGTACTTTTCTTATTTTTAAAACGTATAAATATCAAAGAAAACTACCTAAAAATTTGTGTTATAAAAAAGTTATCATTATCTTTGCATTAGAAAAGGAAGTGTCTGAAACAGACTATGTTAGAAATTTTGTTGTATGACCCCTAAGGGTGTACCAAATTAAGAAAAAAAAGCACAATCACAGCTTAAATTTCTAGAAGTAGAACGGATATAACTTCCTATTAATTAGGTAGTTATGTCCGTTTTTGCGTTTATTGGCTGATAACAGATTGATAACATCGGAACATAGACGTGTCGTCGTATCGTTTACGTGTCAATCTCTGCAATAAGCTGATACATAGTCCGTTCGGCATTCCTTTAGAAATGTTAAATCTAAGTGGGTTACTAATATGTTATCACCTGCTTGTAAAAATGTTATCAGCTTATGGGCGTAATTAATTTAAGTGTTATTCACAATCGCCTCCACCGAGGTACTGCACAGAAGGCAGTTTCGGTAGAATTGAGGTTCACTTGTGGAGGTAAGCGAAAGTACTTCTCTACGGGTGTGAAAGTGTGTCCGGCTCAATGGTCGGATAGTAGTAAGCGTGTCATTCGCTGCAAGGAGTCTGACTTGTACAACAAGCAGATTGATGCCATACTGGAGAGGGCAAACGATGTTGTAATCAGAATGAACTCCAAGGGCATTACTGATTTGGATCAGATTCCTGCCCTTATGCAGGGTGCTGCCAACAAATCCCTAGACTTCATCGCCTACTGCGAGAAACGCTCCCGAGAGCGCAAGGTAAGCGACCATACCAAGAGAAGATACAAGGTCTTCACCGACTTCTTGAAGACGTATGGCAAAATCAAGGAGTTCTCCGACATCAATATTTCCAAGGTTCGTGAGCTTGATGAGTATCTTCACGCAAAGGGATTGGAGCAGAGTACCGTATATTGCTATCACAAGTACTTGAAGCTGTTCGTGCGTGATGCCTGCATAGATGATTTGATAGACAAGAATCCGTACAACCATCTGCCTTTCAAGATTGAGAAGGGCGACAAGCAGTTTGTTGACTGCCTGCCGATAGACAAGTTCGAGAGCATCAAGCGCCTTCACTTGCAGTACGACTACCTTGCGAAGGCTCGTGACCTCTTCTTGATGCAGTGCTATACCGGATTGGCTTACTCCGACTTGATGGCATTCGACTTCACCAAGTGCAAGCAGGCAGACGGCAAGTACTACTACCACGCCAAGCGTGTGAAGACTGATACAGACTTCACCTTCCAGCTACTGGCTGGAGCGGTCTCCGTGCTCAAGAAGTACAACTTCAAGCTGCCCTGCATCAGCAATCAGAAGTACAACGAATATCTGAAAGTAATCGGGATGATGGTCAACGTGCCAAATCTGCACTCCCACATGGGCAGGGCTACGGCTGCCACCTTGTTTCTCTCGTTCGGGATGCCACTGAACGTGGTGGCTAAGGTGCTCGGGCATACCAATATCCGACAGACCCAAAGATATGCCCGAACCCTCAACAAGGACGTTTACTCAGCATTTGATAACATAGATGGCAAATTCTGATAACATCCTTGATAACATCATTCTGTTTAACTCGTTGTGCAGCAAACGAATAAAGGGTAGCCATTTCTGACTACCCTTTGCTATTTCCCTCTCGCTCTCGCTTCTCTCTGATGGCTTGTCTTATCCATTCAGCCTTATTTCTGCCTAGAGACTCGCAAAAGTCGAAGGTTTCTTCATTCACGTGCAGTACTACTCGATTCACAAGGGCTTCAGCGCCCTTGCTCGGTGCTCCTGCTCGGTCTCTCCGTCCTCCCCACCCTGGATGCAGGTTCTTGGATGGTACAATCTTGTGCTTGCGGTTGTACTCGAACTTCATCGCAAGTTTGCCGCCTGCCCATACCTCCACCATTTCCGCATCGGGTGTTTGGTTCAGATTCTGCTTGGCGATTCCTGCAAGCTGCTCCTTATCTTCGAAAAGGGTCTCGGTCTCGTCAAGTATTTCCACATCGTCATATACGATGATTCTTGCCTTCTTTTCCATATCTCCTTCCTCTTATCCTAGTATTGCCATCAGTATTGTAAACAGAAAGATGAAGAGCACAAACCATTCCTGCTTTGTCATTTGCCACCTCCTTTCTTGTCGAATTTATTGCCGACAACTTTTAGTCGTCTATTACGCAACATACCCCCTAAAGTATTTGGATAGAGAACAGGGCATTCTGTATTCACTAAACTAAAACTAGTGTTGCCTTGATTCCAAACCACCTCGAAGATGCTGTCTGTCTTTTTACATCTGAGCAAGTCGTGCTCATAGATAGGAGTTCCGTCACAATCCCGTGAACCCGTAAATTGGCAGAGGGTGTTGGTGTCAATCAAATATGAGTTTATTACGCCAAGTTCTTTATGGTTAGAAAAAACTTCGCTATTTCTGATAGTAGGGGAACAATCAACCCACGTGCCGGTTTTTACTCGTATTGCCTTGAAATCGATTTCACTCATCGCTCCCCTCCTTCCTCGATAACTCCTATCGGCTTGATGTCGTTAACTGTCTCGTCCTCGGTGAAGAAAGAAACCTTCATGCTATCGCTAACATAGCCCATAGCAATCACGTTCTCTCGGCTATCCTTGATGATGCAAATATCACCTCTCACCTCGTTCTGAGTCTTCAAATACTTCACTGCGGCATCCTTCACCGCCAAAGGATTCATTTCCTTTGTAATCGTCTCCCCTGACTGAGGGAAGACGAAATAAAATAACTGCTTATTCATAATCAAAATTCAAATAAATCTAGTTGTACGTATCTCTGTTTCGGGAGAATCTTTTCTATTTCCGTCAACAACTTATTGGCATTCTTGCAAACAGAGTTGTTCTTGTTTGTTTCAACTTTGATTTGCCTTTGCAGCCAATCTTTTATCCATTTCAAAGCGGCAGTAATGGCGGCTTCCTGCGTGCCGTACCAATTCGGATTGCTGAGATTGTTGCCCCAACCTCCTCCTCGGTCAACAAGGGCATATCGGATTCCAAACGTCCACTTACCTCTCACTAATGCCGTTGTTATGATGATGTAGGTCATACCCGAACCGATTTTTGCAGATTCGTCTGGGTTGATGCAAACACCATACTCGTTAAACTTATACCGCTTGCTCATAGTTTACTCTACTTCTTTTTCTGTTAATACTAACTCATCGAACATCGGGCTACTCTTGCAGGAGCAGCACCACGATGCTTCTTCCTCGTCTTCCGTCACCTCATAGTTATCGGGATATTCCTCCTTGTAGAAGTCTAGGATCTCAGCCTTTTTCTTCTCCATTCTCTCTTTTGCTGCGGTCTTGGTGTGGAAGACTCCGGCAACATCAACACTAGAATAGTCTTGGTTGTCGTTGCCGTGCTGAACCAACACGAATACTTTCTGCTTCTTCATATTACTCGCCCTCCTGCTCTTCTATATCAAATGTAACACTCTCCAACTCACCAATGCCTCCCAAAGCACCACTATCGTATATTTCTCTTACGCGCCTTTCAGCGTATTCCTGTGAATCGGCAGAAAATTCCACCTTGTAGGTAATTTTCTCTACAATCTCTACTACATACTTTTTCATACTTAAATCCTTTCTTTAAAAATTAATACTAGGGGGCGGATGGTACTTACAACCATCTGTATCGGCTTGGCTACCGCATTCGCCCTATATAAACAACTGGCAACAACTTCACTTGATGCGCTCTAGGCAGGTGTCCTTGCTTGTCAGCTTCCCATTCGTGAGATAATAGCTCTCACGGAATGGGGTCCGTCTGATTACAAATGTTGTCTTGGCTCCGTACATATTGTTGAATCTATCAACATACGTGGCTCCCTTGAAGCATTTGATTACTATTACCATATATCTAGCCCTCCTCTTCTATATCAACTATGTCTTCAAATTCGTTCTTCTTATACTTAATATCCATGGAAATCAGACTCTCTATGTCTAAAACGTCCATTTCCGGGTGTTCTCTGTACGTATGAATATATACACAAAAACTATCTATCTCGTACTTTTCACTACGGAACAAAGTATAGCTAGTTGTTGGGAAACGGAATATAATTCTGTCCCAATCATTCTTAGCCAGCAAATCCTTAACTATTGCGTTAATCATATTCTTTATTTTTGTGAGGGAGATTGCTCTCCCTCGGGTTAAACTTACTCCTTCATCAGACTTTCTACAAGTTCCTGCTTGGTAGCAAAGACGTATCCCCCCTTTGTGTAGTGTGCTTGGTCTCCCATCAGCACAAGCTTGCAATATTCAGAATTCTCGTCCTTCACAAGATTGATGCGGAGAATCTTGTCCTTTGCAATCTTGTTGTCACGCATAAGATAGACCTCCTGCCCAACACAGAAGTTGGTGCGCATTGTTGTGGCAGCCCTCTTCTGCACACACCAGTCGTTTGCGATGTACATACAAGCGTAAACTTCGTTATCCTCTGCGAGGTCTTTAGCGATGCGGTCGAATACTTCCTGCTCTGTTGGCTCTCGCCATTCTCCGCTCTCTTCATTTATTACCTCATATTCGTAACCTAGTCCGTCTTTATTCAACAAATTAAGTCCTGCGGCTTGTGCCTTTACTACGTCTTGGATGGTATGAACCTCAATACCTACCAAATTGTCACTCATTCTAACTGCGTTCTCTGCTTTCATAATCTTATCTCCTATTCTTTAAATTTGTTACTTGTTCTTGCCTATAATCTTCTCTATCTCTGCTTGATGCTGATAGTCGGTGCAGTCGGCAAAATCTTCCTGCTCCTCATAGAAACGTGCTGCGCTCTTCAATTCGTGAAGGCTGGCTTTTGTGCAGTCCTTTGCCGGATTCACTTGTCGAAGATTCTCGCAAGTCTTGCAGTACTCGATGAAGTCCATAAGTACTTCCTTGTCATTGATGGTGTCCTGCGTTCCTGCTGCCATAAGTGGTAGGGCAACTATCGCTGCCACTACCAATACTAACTTAATGCTCTTTTTCATTGTCTTATCTCTTTTCTAGTTTAACACTCACTACGTATGGTAATGTATGCTGAGGCTTGTTGCACTCCTCGTGATATTCAAAACCTAACACGACAATACTTGATGGCTCGTTGTCTGTGATGGCATCTTCTATCATCTTCTTGCTTATCTGCTCCGTACGTTGTACGTGGAATAAGCCCGAACCTAGTTCGTGTCTCTGTGCTAAAGCTATCAATCCGTTGTCGGGATTGAAAAACAGATATTTATCCCCAGTGAAAACCACGTCAACTCTGTTGCGTGCTGTCTTTGTTACTCTGATAACATTCATACTACTCGTCCTCCATATCTTTAGCGTCTCTGATTCTGTACCCTGCTAATGCTCCAAACAAGGCGCATAGCAAATAAATTGTAATGTCCATAATTAAATCCTTTCTTTTAATTGTTTACTTGTGCGGTCTCTAGACTTGAACTAGATGTGCTCCTCTATTCGCTGACCGCTACCAATTTTACTTCTTGCCAAAGTTGAAGATTCTGACGAACTTGTAGAACGTCTTGAGGTCACAAAGGTGGAAGAGGTCTTCCAAAATATATTCCTTGCACTCTCTGTTGCACTCTCTGTAGGTCTCCTGCATCTGTGCTGCGGTCTCGTTGCCGCATTCAAGCCAATACATAAAGATGGCTCCTAAACTCTCATGTTCGTTGTACTCGTCATAGTACTTCTTCTGCTGCTCGTAAGTCTTATTCTTTCTCATAATCTTGTAGTATTGTGGTGGGGATTTCTCCCCACCTAGTTAGTTACTCTTCTTCTTCCTCCTCTTCTTCCTCGTCCTCATCGTCATAAGGTCGTGAAGTATCTACTTCGCCATCATAGCTTATATAAATATCCTCATCCTTTGCGATAAGTTCAATATAATCGGCTAGCTCATTTGTGCCGATAAACTGATAAAGGCTATCTAGCATTGCGCTATCGCCTAACTCTTGACGCAAGTTGTCAAATGCGTTGCATACCTCCTTATAGTCTCTTTTAACTGCCATAACTCTTAATCATTAATCTTGTTAACTAATTCTTGCATGTTAGCAAGTCTCTCTAACGTCTGTGAAGATAGGGTAATACCGCATATCTTCGCTGAGTTCTTGATATTCATCGCCTTATCTAGTAAAGCGAGAGTGATGATACAAATATCATCGCTCGTTAGTGTTATTGTCTTGCTCATTGTCTTATCTTAATCTCATTATTGTTACTTTGAAGATAACCTCACAACTATCTGTTGACTGATCAATACTCTTGCGCTCGTAAGTTGTGTAATAGTTATCGTATCTATCCTTACTGCGTCCAATATACTTATAACCACCCTTGTTAAGGTTTCGTTTCAGCATCTCAACTTCGTTGTCGTAAAGATACTCTGTGCGTATTGGCTCCATTGTTACTCTGTCCGCATATCTTTCGATTCTGCGGTATTCTACCAAATTACTTGCTGCCATAGTCTCGAATTGTTTGGCGTGGGGAGGGGCGCTAGCCCCGTGGGGGCGCTGCCCCCTTATCTCCCCACATTGTTACATACTCATTTCATACACCCAGCATTTGCCTTCATGTCCCAAAGCAAAGGCTTCTGCTTTATCTCTTGTCTCAAACTGCCCAATGATACGTGGTATCTTGTTAGGCTGAATGAACTCTCTAACTACGATATACTTCTTCATACCTTTACAATTTGCTTCTTATCTGTCCGAGTGAAACTCTTTCCTTTGGAGTGAGGTAGATGCCGTTAGCTCCTTCCTCACTACTGGCAACCTCATGCAGGATATACTTAAGCACCCACAACTGATTAGCCGTTAAATCTAGTCTCTTTATCGTTGCCATATGTTATAATCGTATGTTTGTCCTAAAACCTTGTCGTATAACTCTCTAGTCTTCTCCACGCTATTTCCCTTCCAGTGGAATGGATTCTCGTTAGCGGTTCTTCGAAGCATGTTGGCAACCACGATGGCTTCTGCCTTTGTGAGTTTCAATATAATCATTGGTGTTTGTGATTCCTTCTTCATTGTGTTGTTGCTATTAAATTGTTAAACATTAAAGTGCAGGTGTACGTTTGCTCCCAACGTCTGCAAGCCTTATGCAGCCTAGCTCCCTCACTTAACGTTCGTGGGTCAACGTGTTTCGATATTTCTCTAGTCTAACACGACTAGCGTTTTTCCATCTTGCGTGATGAGTGTTTGAGGCTTCTTTGCCTTTGTGCTTTGAGAGTGTCACTAACTCGGTGTACGATGTCCTCGGTGTGTTACAGAGTTCTACCTCTCCGTATTGCTGACTAACACTATTTATATAGCGGTTGTTTCTCATCAATTCACTAATGTGCCATCGCTCCGCTTTGGAAACCAAACCAACTTGATTTCGAGTGCAAATGTAGCATAAATACGTTACACCACCAAATTTTTAGGCGCAAAAATGTAACTTCTTAACGTTACTTAACCAAAATAGACTTGTAACGTATATCTGTTTAAAACTTGTTAAGAATTAAACGTATTTACGTTACATTCCAAAATATATTTGTATCTTTGCATAAAATATAATGTAACGTATTAAGATATGAGAATAAAAGAAGTTATGAAACGTTATGGCATCACTCAAGACGAGATAGCCACAAGGTTAGGTATAAATAGGGTGTCTGTAAGCAGATTACTAAGTGATAAAAATGATATGAGGGTTTCAACGGCACAAAAGTTCGCTGATGCCATCGGGTGTAAGGTTGCAGAGTTGTTTGAAGAACAAACAGACTTTGCAAGCTATGTGCGCTATAATGGCATCCACTATACTGCCGACACGTTGGATGAGTTCTTTAAACAAGTTGACGAATTAAAAGCTATAGCAAAATAACAAATGTAATATAAATCACAACTTTTATCTATGGTATTCTTATTAATTTTATTCGTAGCATTATTAATTGCTGCGATTATGGTTTTTTATTCATCCCAAAGTAATAGTAAGCCACAGAAATCACCAGTCGTGTGTGCAACAAAACTAAGAAATGTAGTGATGTCTTCAAATCCTATTGATGGCATTCGTTTTGGTGGGGTAATGGGATTTGCGCTCGGTGATAGTTATGAATTCTGCTTGTCCAGATTCTCACATCTTGAAATTAGCGTTGATTCAATAGATAAGACTGGAGCTAACTCTATGATACTTGTTTGGGGTAAAGGAGTTTACGAAAACATCAACGAGGTTCGCTTCATATTTGAAAACAATGAACTTGCTTCTATTGTTATTGATGTTGATTTCTCTAAAGAGGGTATTAGAGATATGTACGGCATCTTGATAAGCCGCATTTGTAGAGTGCTGAAGACTGAGCCAATATTAAGCGATTCCAAACAAACTGCGTGGGCATCTCCTAAAAGTGGTATCATTCTGTTCAGACACCTTGTGCCAATAGCGGAAGAAGAAAACCTCTTGATACAGATAGGTAGCTTGTAGGGATGGCGCAAGGCCCCATACGGCATGGGGAGGGCGCTTGCGCCCGTGGGGGCGCTGCCCCCTTATCTCCCCCCGAGGATTTTACTCCCCCTTCTCCATCACCTACAGAGAGAGAAACACACCAACCATCAAAAACCACTTTCCCAACTAGGAAAATAAATCTCCCCAACTAGAAAGATAGAAAAGCACCTGCAAACACTAAGACTTGGTACGGAGCGAATCTATATCGCATCCATCAGGCTTTTTCCTAGATGAGCGGTAAATCCTGCACGATACTGCCAATAACCCGAAAAACCCACAAAATCAGCCCTAAAATGCCACAAAACGGCTCTTATATGGCTCAAAACTCACGAATTTGGGAGAAATCCCGACCATCTGCCCGAAAATCGCAAAAATCAGCGAAAACGGATTGAGTTAACCTTGATTGCACCTGCACAACATTCAAGTGCAGCGTTAAATCTTCTTAAAGCCTTTCTTATGCGCACGTGCGTACCTATTAATGCAAATGGGATTTTTGTTTGCAAAGTAACTTCATTTATGAAATAAGAAATAACTTTACTCTATCCTTTTATTCACCCTCGGGAACGACTGAGACTAAAATCCAAAATATCAAGTACTTGTAGTTTTATTACAATTAGCACTATTGTTTACAAAATGGACGGTTTTTGGAGGTGCGAGGGGAAAAGGTTTGGGGTGGATTGCGCCCCGACAAACAGACTAGTGGTTGGAGGGTAAATTTTCACGACCGGAAACACGGCAAAACGTATCGCCAAATATTATATATTTGCCCTCGTAAATCAAATAATTGCAATTATGAGTGAAATTTTAGCAAGAATCCCAAAGAATTTGACCTCTTCCCCAGTGCTTGGGGAGAAGAAGGAGTGGGTATTGGGCGCTGCATCTTTGGCGCTTGGTATTGGTTCGTCTCTGTTCGGTGCTAACAAGGCGAAGAAGGCGGCTAGACGAGCACAAGCCGAGAATCAGTACAGAACCAACGCTGAGAAGGCTTGGTACGATAAGAACTACAATACCGACTATCTCGACACGAAGGCAGGACAGAACCTTATGAGAAGGGCGCAGGAGGTGCAGGATGAGTATATTCGCAAGGCTGATGGCGCAGCTGCCGTTGGTGGTGGAACTGCTGCAAGTGTGGCACAAGCGAAGGAGAGCGCAAACAAGGCGATGGGAGACACGATTGCCAATATCGCAGCGCAGGACACTTCACGCAAGCAGCACGTTGAGGATGCTCACCTTGCCAACACTCAGCAGTTGTCTAGGGAACGTCAGCAGATTGAGCAGCAGAAGGCACAGAACACTAGCGATGCAGCCCAAAACGCTTCAAATGCCCTCTTCAATTTCGGTGTGAACCAATTGGGGTCAGAACTCGAAGGTGCTAAGTCGCAGAGCAGCAGCAAGTTAGCAAACCCAACACCGACACTTGATAACAAGAATGTAACAGACATCAGCAATGGGCTATCACACAAGGCTGATGCGAACGGACTTTTGAACCCGAACGCATCCAATAACCAGTTGGCTGGCGGCACGATGCTGGATGAAGCGGTAGGCAACCTCAACAAGAAGAAGCCGAAGGTTCCTCACCTAGGAGTGTAGGGCTAGGAAGGTGAGGAACGAGCGACTGGCGAGGCAAGGGTAGGCAAGGCATAGAGGGCACCCCAAGACCCCCACCCCCTTTGACCACCGTTTGTAATTATAGTATATAAATAC
>ERZ1034962.42-NODE-42-length-71001-cov-884.038395_pt1 | contig 71001 bp, 103 predicted proteins | sample MGYA00520696_ERZ1034962 | MGnify/ENA primary metagenome ERZ1034962 (study PRJEB33766, sample SAMN09781770) | gut metagenome | biome: gut microbiome | host: Homo sapiens | place: Madagascar | study: EMG produced TPA metagenomics assembly of the PRJNA485056 data...
ACAGCCGTATGGGTGATGCGAAGTCCTGAAGTAAGCCCCTCAAGCCTCGATGTTGTAATTGCGCCTGTGATCTGCTGGCAAAAGCGAGGCACGGAAAAGATCTGGCGGCTCGGAAAGACGAGCACCCCCCCTCATGGAGATGTGGCAGAGTGGTAATTGCGTTCTGCAACTCCCGGCAGGAACAGCCGTGGGTGAGTGGCACGGGAGCACACGGCGCACGGAGGTTCGAATCCTCCCATCTCCACCATAGGCGTGACCTCTTGCCTCGCAGCCGCACGGAGCGTAAGCCTGCGGAAGTGGTCTTTCCTGTGCGCTGTACGAAAGCGGCAGGACGAATAATAATTATTTGGCTGGCTCCGGCTATGAATGAAGAAACGGATGCGACCGACGTACCGGCGCAGGGCTGAAAAGTTCCGTGGTTGGTTCGGGTGCCGGCGTGTGCGGCGAAAATCCGAGGCGAAACCTGTAGATGTGGAAGCGGCGTGGTGGCGGCTGTCTTTGGACAAGGCCGCCGTGTAGGTCAGTAGCCAGCCGCACCGGCACCCCGCCAACTGTGTCCCCGCAAAACATGCAGCGTTAGTGTTCAACGGTCAGCACATCGGCCTTCCAAGCCGAGAGTGGCGGTTCAAATCCGCTACGCTGCTCCATGCCCGCCAGATGGATGACTTCCCCCATCTGGAATGAAACCTCCACATCTGGCAGTGGTGTCATCGGGTCGAACAAGCCGATAGCATGATTTGGGCGTGACAGCGAACGAAGGAACGCCCCACCTCATCGGGAGGAGGTCATCCCCCTTTCCTCCTCCCGACTACGGGCGCGTAGTTCAACGGCAGAACGCCCTGTCTGACCGCAGGGAAACGTCGGTTCGACTCCGGCTGCGCCCTACCCACCCCCATCGGGGAGGCGGGCATCCCCCAGCCCGTCCTCCCCACTCTCTACGCAGGAGCGCCGTCGGGGCGCTTGCACGGCACACGCAGAAATCTCCTTTCTACTGCTGTTGTTCGGACACATCAACACCTCCAATGTTCATGTCATCTTTTCCGTGCGCCGGCAAGCCATGCGGGTTCGACTCCCGCCTCCTGCCCCGTCGGGCGCGATAGGCGTCCGCGGTCCAGATAGGACCTCCTTTATAAATGCTGCGGCCGTAAGAAGCAGCACCGGGTTTTGTTCATTTTCCCCGGCTCCTGTTGGAATACAGGCAGGCCGATCTCCTTTCGATGGGCGGTGCGGTCTGGGCAGCCGCACCGCCCGCATACGGGGGATTAGCTCGTCAGGATGATCGGAAAGGTCTATTCATTTACCCTCCGGTAGTTCAAAGGTCAGAACGAGCGACTTATAATCGCTTGACGGTGGTTCGAATCCACCCCGGAGGACCAAATAGCAGGAGATGTAATTTATGTTCACCTGTAAGTATTGTGGCAAGAAGTTTGGCAACCAAAGAGGAGTGCTGGCTCATCAAGGCAGGATGCATCACGAGGATTTCACAAGGGACTCCGATTCCGCTAATGTGCGGGTTCAATCAAGGTATTCTGATGACTTATTGGATATTACAAACAAGGAATTGCGAGAATTAAGAGCGTCCCATTCAGGAATTTGTGATGTCTGCGGAAAGACAGAAACGTGCAATACTCATCCAAATACTAAGTCTGATAGCAACAATCTTTGCGTTGATCATGACCACAATACTAAGGAGTTCCGTGGCTTTCTTTGTGTTCAGTGTAACAGAAACTTCGGATGGTATGATAAATACAAATCCAAAATCTATGAGCACGAAGAATTTAAGCATCGTCGGATAGGCAAGAGAATATCATGATCTCTTGCATATTCAGATAAAACGTTTCAGCCTAAAATCTACACAGAAAGGAGGCACATTCCATGACCAAGAGCGAGTTTATTTCCACTCTGGCAGCAGCGACCGACATGAAGAAGTCCGACGTCGAGCGCGTGATCGCCGCCGCTGCCAACACCCTTACCGGCGTCATGCGCTCCGGTGACAGCGTGAATATCTCCGGTTTCGGCATCTTCACCAGCAAGGTCCGCGACGCACACCCCGGCAAGAACCCCGCTACCGGTGAGACCATCACCATCCCTGCCAAGCGCGTGGCCATCTTCAAGCCCGCCAAGCAGCTCAAGGATGCCGTCAACAGCTGACGCGCCATCCGCAGCCATACAAAATATCCCACATTACGAGCCGGACGGCACACCGCCCTCCGGCTTGTTTTGTAAGCCATATTTCCGTTGCGATTTGAATATCACAACACAGCTTCATAACAAAACTTGCGAAACGTCTTACGAAACTTCTTATGAAAGGAGCACCCCCATGATCTACTTTGACAATGCCGCCACCACGCCGCCCGTTCCCGGCGCATTTGGTGCCGCCACACAGTGCGCCATCTTCGGCAACCCTTCCAGTGCCCACGCCGTTGGGCGCGAGGCTAAGGCCGAACTGGAATCTTGCCGTGCCATTATCGCCGACAAACTGAACTGCGAACCGGACGAGGTGTATTTCACCTCCGGCGCCACCGAAGCCTGCAACTGGATGGTCAAATGCCTCCGCATGGAGTCCGACGGCATCATCTACAACGGCACCGTTCACCACGCCGTCAGCGAGGGTATCCACGCCTATTCTTCCCCCAACGCGCCCCGCGGCAAGCCCTCTGCCGTCCTTTCTCTCGTCAACAATGAAACCGGGCAGATAAGCGACGTGGCAGCTTTCTGCCGTAAAAACCGTCCGCACCGCATCGGCCTTGACGCCACCGCCGCCGTAGGCCACATCCCCGTGGACTTCAAGGCGCTGGGTGCGGACTACATGGCGTTCGGAGGCCACAAGTTCGGCTCCCTCAAGGGCATCGGTGCACTCATCGTCCGCCGCGGCTGTCCCGTAGCCCCTATGATCTTCGGCGGCGCACAGGAGCGCGGTATGCGCGGCGGCACGGTCTCCGTCCCCCTTGTCAGCTCTATGGCCGCCGCCCTCACCTGGCGCTCCCTCCACATGGCAGAAAACGAGAAAGCTATCCGCGCCGTCGCTCAGGAGCTTATCATTTCCCTTGGTTGCCACCATGTGGATTTCGACATCAATCTGCCCGGCGGCAAAAGCAGCAAGGATTGCGCTCCCCACATCCTCTCCATCCGCTTCCCCGGCGTCTACGGCGCGTCCCTCGCCGCCGCACTCAGCGAAAACGGCGTCATGGTGTCTACCGGCTCCGCCTGTTCCTCCGGTGACAACGCCGCCTCCGCCAATCTCATGGCCAGCGGTCTTACCGAGCAGCAGGCACTGGAGACCATCCGCTTCTCCTTCGACTGGTACAACACCCGTCAGGAGGCGGACCATGCCGCCCGCATCATCGCCGATATTGTCCCCGCACTCCGCCGCGGCTAAATTTTGAAAAATTTTTTCAAATCCCTTGCACAAAATCCGCATTTGCCGGTAGACTATATGATGACAAAATGCCATCGATCGACAAGGACAAACACGCCTGACAGGTGCGGAGCAGTTTTGCCGGAGCAAAAATGTGTCCAGACGAGGAAAGGCCCGCAGGTAATACTGTCGTATTGCCAAGGGACTTGACGCGGTATGGGCGCATTTCTGCCCGTCAAAACCGTGTCTGTTCTTGTTGATCGATGGCAAATTATAAGGAGGACACCATCATGTCTATCAGCCCCGAAAAACTCAAGCAGTACATCTCCCTCAAGGAAGCGGCCCTCACTCTGCGTCCCGATTTCGCCGTGGACTTCGACGATCCCAAGCCCGAAAGCGAAACCGCCACAGTCTCCGTCGTGCTCCACACGCCGTTCATAGGCCTGGACAGAACCAAGACCGCCATCGCTTCCCTGTTCACATTCTGCGACACGTTCATTGTCGCCGACAGCGATGTGATCCCCAATATCGTCCGTTTCACCTTTGGCGTGGACGGTATGCAGAAGGAGGAATGACCCCATGCTCGTCACCAACGTGATAAAGCGCGAATACCCCTTCACCGTCCGCCGCAAGCGGGACGGCGAGATTATGACCATGCTCATCACCGCCGAAAGCGAGTCCGCCGCTCGTCTCCTGCTCCCCGACACCGTGGAGCTCATCCGGCCAAAGCCAGAAGAGAAATATTGACGCGAGGGGGCCTACCATTATGCCAAGACCAACTCCTCAAATCATTGGCCAGAAGTTTGGGCATCTTATCGTTATCAAAAAAGTCAGCGAAAAAGGCCACACCAAATACCTTTGCCAGTGCGATTGCGGCAACAGCATAGAGGTATTCGCATCAAACCTTATAAGTGGTCACACAAAAAGCTGCGGCTGCATAAAGCGCAACCAGCCCGCCCATAATTTTTCTAATCTCACCGGTCAGAAGTTCGGCCGGCTCTATGTTCAAGGTGTTGACCACAGATGTAGCGGCACAGTTTACTACAAGTGCCTGTGCGACTGCGGGAATACCGCCGTTATCCTCGGAAGTTCTTTGAAACGTGGTGCTACGCAGAGTTGTGGTTGTACCCGGTTTCAAACGATTTCCGAAAAAGTACGCACCCACGGAGAATCCAATACTCGGCTGTTTAGGATCTGGACCGGTGTCAAAAACCGCTGTTATAATGTAAATGAGCCGTCTTACAAGAATTATGGTGCTCGTGGAATCAGTGTATGCGCGGCGTGGCTAAACAGTTACGAAGTGTTCCGGGACTGGGCACTCGCCAACGGCTATGACGAAAATGCGCCCTACGGTGAATGTACGCTTGATCGTATCGACGTAAACGGAGATTACTGCCCCGAAAACTGCCGCTGGGTAAACTTGAAAATTCAGGCCAATAATAAAACTACAAATCACTTTATCGACTACCGTGGCGAACGCCATACTATCGCCGAGTGGAGCGCACTTTTAAGCGTGCCAAAATACATCATACACGCTGGTCTACGCGCGGGAAAACCTTTCGCCGAAATTGTTGAAGGTCACCATACTACGCGGCATTTAATCACATTTCGCGGCGAAACGCTCCCTATGCGAACGTGGGAACGCCGTATGGGACTAGGTTGCAAAACGCTTTATCACAGAATCAAAAAAGGCTGGAGTATCGAAGATGCCTTATTAACACCAGCCGGTCAAAAAAGAAAGGAGGCCCCGGAAGATGGGCAGAAGTAGCCGTGCGGAAATGAAGCTTTGCGCCGCAACAGATTCCTACATCAAAAACTGCGCCGCCACCGGCGCGTCTCCCCGTACCGTCGAAGCGTACACCGCCACGCTGGAGAACTTCGTCAACTTCTTCATCGAGTCCAAGGAGAACTACGCCGACCCCTCCTACGCCACCATCCTTTTGTGGCGCGACAACCTGATCGACAGCGGCTGCAGCAACTACACCGTTGCCCTCTACGTCAACCGGCTCCGCACCTTTTTCGACTACGCCAGCGACCCCGAGTGCGGCGGCTGGTACGCCAACAACCCTGTCTCCCGCCGCCTGACGCCAGACACCCGCAAGACCGCCCGCCGTCCCTATGATGTGCTTCTCACCGACCAGCAGGTGATGAAGCTTTGGCGCAACGACAAGCCCGCCACCGCCAAGGCGAAAACATGGCCCCGGAATTACGCCATCGTCATCATGCTTCTGACCACCGAGCTCCGCAACGCCGAGCTTCTGGACCTCACCCCGGCGGATCTCCACTGGGAGGACGGCGAGCTCTCCGTCGAGAGCGGCAAGGGCAGCAAGTTCCGCCGCATTGAGTTCCCCGACATCGCCCAGTCCGCCGTCCGTATCTATCTGGCCAGCGGTATCCGCCCGAAGGACCTTCCCGACACAGCGCCCCTGTTCGGCAACACCGCGCCAAAGGGTTCCTTCGGTCCCCGCACCGGCGATGAGAGCCGCGAGTGGCAACGCGGCTCCCGCCAGTGGCTCTCCACCCTTGTGGAATCCCACGTCAGGGCAGTCACCGGCGTCCCCGACATCCGTAGCCACGACCTGCGCCATGTAGGTGCCCGCATCGACCTCAACGCCGGAATGAAGCAGGAGGAGCTTCAGTCCAAGCTGGGTCACACCAACCCCAACGTCACCCAGCGCTATTCAGGCCGTCTGCTTTCCCGCACCGGCAAGCGCTCCGCCGCCCTCGTTCTCGAAGCCCGTGAGCGTCAGGCGGACATCAACGCCAACATTTTGGCCGGGAGCGTGCAAAATGCGTAAAAATTTGTCATCTCCCATTGACGCGCCCATCCGTTCGTGCTACAGTAAATATGATGCAGCCCTCCCTTTACACACAGGTTGCGTCTCCCACTTTTCAAGTCCTCCCGCCGCCGAGTGTTACCCCCCTTTCACTCCCGGCGGGAGGCATCTTTTTATTTCGCCCGTAAACGCCCTCTGCGGCGTTTCTTTTTTACCCGTCAAACTACCCTCTTGTTAAAGTAGAAAGCCCCCTGTGACGCTCTGTGCGCCGCAGGGGGCTTATTTTTATTTCTCCGGTCGTTTTTGTCCTATCGCCTTACGCGCTCCGAGGTCATTTCACTTTTCGACTTCCACAATAAAGCCGTCAAAGCCCGCCGCCTTCAATTTCTCCAACTGCGCCTCGGCGTTAGCCTTGACCCGGAACGCGCCCACCTGCACCCGATACAGGATGTTTTTTTCAGGTTCGGTTTTTGGCTCGTCCACATACGCAATATTGAGATATTCGCACAAAGCCTTTGCGTCGGCTTCTGCGCACTCCTTCATGTGTTCGTGGAACCACTTGGCGTCCTCCGGGTTGTCGTGGAAAACGTGCTCCTGGTACACAGCGGGGGCGTCGGTGTCCGACAGCTCGTGCAGGTCGCTCCTTGCCACAGTCTTGCAGCTATACGGATAGATCTCCGATCTGTGCTGTACCATCAACTCCGCCAGCTTTTTGCCGTTGCTGCTTCCGGGATAGTACATAGAGGAAAAGCCCTTGGCCGTTCCGCTGCCGGTTTTGCCGTTGGTGCTGGCGTTGGTGTGCGACACATAGTATACATCCGGTTTCCATGCGTTCCCGGCGTTGATGTTGTTGTACATGATCTGTTCGCCGTCCTCGCCGTCCATCGGGATTCGGCGATACCCGCGCAAGGTGTCAATGCCGCAGCGGTTCAGGATCGGCTCCAGGATGTCGATGTACTCGTTGTTTTCCAGCGCCTCGTAGCACTGCTGGCCATCCTTGCGGGGGTAGCAGCACTCGTTCTGGCGGTGCATAGCGGGGGAAAGATACACCTTCGGCTTGTCCTCGTCCGCTTCCGTGTAGGCCGGATAGCCAAACGTCCAACTGGATTTTACCGAGCTGTACGACTTGGCGCACACGCTTCCGCCGTTTGCGACCACGCCCTTTGCTTTGGAGGTGTTCCCTTCAATGGTACTGAATCCCCCGCCATTCACGGCTGTGACAATGCCGGTGTGATCGTCCCCGAAAAACACCAGTGCACCTACCTTTGGTGTAGTGCCAAGCTGCCCAGCGTCACGGAAGTACCGCTTGAGGTAATACACACCGGCACCCAGCGAATCCTCCGGCAGGAGGAGCAGCCGCTTTGCTTCAGCAACGTCGAACGCCTTGATAAACCACCAGGCCAGGGAAACCGTGCACCACGGGTATCCCTGCTTTTTCCCATTGTAGAAATGGGGGATAGCGTCAATGTCTCGCGCATACTTGGTGTAGTTGTTGTACCCGGCGTTCTGCGTCGGGCTGTCAAGATTGCTGTTGGTGGCTTTTTCCGGATAGCCGATTTCTGCCGCCGCGATCTTGATGACCTTACTAACGGCGCTCATATGGCCTCCTCGTCGTTAGTCGACTTCATCTGCTTAAACACCTGATTAACGCCGGTCGCCGCCAGACCGCTGACGATACCCACAGCCGCGCTGGTGATGTAGTCCTGCGCGGGATAGTCGGGGATGATAAACATACCCGCCACGCCCAGCACAAGGCCGCACACGCCCATGATGACCGGGATCCATTTGTCGTTCAGCCCGCTGGCCTTAACGGCCATGCCGATGAGGTAGCACACGACGGTGATCGCCGCCACGCTTGCAATGCCCAAAGATGCAAAATCCATACTGTTCTTCCTTTCCGGCGTCAATGCGCCTGTCCTGTTTGTGTAAAACAAAATGGGACTGCAGCCGGTGTTCTCCACCGGCGCAGCCCCATTCGGCTTTCTACCGCGGCCCTATCGCCGCGAGTATTTGTTTGTGCGGTTGTCTCTTACTTTGCTTCGGTCTCGCCGTACACGCTCTCGATCAGCGCACACAGCTCCGTGTACTGCTCGTCCGTGATGCGCCCCACGGCGTAAAACACGTCGCACTTCTGCTGCGCCTCCTCACGGGTCTTGTAAAACCGCTTGTTGATGAGCTTCGTCATAATGTTGTACATAGTCGTTCTCCTTTCAGTTTGTTGTTACGCTTCCTTGTGCAGGCGGATACACACGATGCCAGAACCGCCGGTTCCGCCTTGCATGAGCCTACCACCGGCTGTATCATAATAACCGCCTCCGCCGCCGCCTCCGCCGCCGGTATTGGCCTCCCCGGAATAAGCAGCTGTATGAGGGGCCACACTCCCATCGCCGCCACCACCTTCTCCGCCAGCACCAGCACCGGTTCCACTTCCGCATTTCCCGCCACCGCCGCCGCCTGCATACAGTTTCCCGGTTGCCTCGTCAAACTCGCGTGTGGTTGTGCCTTGACCGGTTCCGCCGGTGCCGTATGTAGTTTCACCATTGCCACCATCACTACCGCCAGCGCCACCAGCGGCGCCGGTACCAGCGCCGCCTCCGCCTCCGCCGCCACTTCCACCAGTTCCTCCGGTAACTTTCGCGCCTGATACTTGTCCGCCGTTTACCGTATAACCGAAAGCAGACGTATCCCCTCCAGGGCCTCCAGCAGTGCTGTATGTGCCGCCACTTCCGCCAGCGCCTATGACAATGGAATATCCCACGCCTGCACGGGGCACGAAGTTTGTCAGTGTTTTGGTGTAACCACCAGCACCGCCGCCACCGCCATAAGAAGCGTTTTGCGAACTACCGAATGTGCCGCCTTGTCCGCCTGCACCGCCTCCAACAAGAAAAGCGTCTATCGCTGCCTCCTTGTTAAAGGTCAGCACACCCGTAGTCAAAAATTCCACAACGCCATCCACAAGGCGTTCGTTGTACTGTCCAGTATATGTGAACTCTAACCGTTTAGCAGTACCCCCCCCCCGCAATTAGCGCTTTACCGATAATCATGCTCATCCGATAACCTCCATATCCGCCTGATAGATAGTTTCCACAGCCTCGCCCAGCTGCTGCGTCAGGCTGTCTATCTCGTTGTTGGCTTCCTCCAGTGCCGTCAGCACCTCTTTGCCGTCACGGTAGAACTTTCCCTCCGTGTACGTGTCGCCCATGCCCACCGGCCTGTCACCGGTGTACACGGCGGAGGGGAAAAACTGCTCGTTCCGCTTGTCCATTTCGATGATGTTGGTCACAACACCGTTTTCAATAAGTGCGTATCGCATAATATGCACTCCTCCTTAATTTTTCCTGTGTACCCTTATGCACACAATTCCTGAACCACCAGAACCGCCATTCCTAGTGGAAGTAGAGCCAGGAGCATTGCCACCACCGCCACCCCCGCCCCCGGTATTGGGGGTAGCATTATTCCCCGGGCGTGAACTTGCACCACCAGCACCACCGCCGCCAGCACCGCCAGCACCGCCTATAGTTGCATAACCCACGCCGCCGCCACCACCGCCAGCATACAATTTACCAGTTACCTCTCCAAATTCTCTAGTAGTGGTACCTTGGCCAGAGCCTCCTGCTCCAATTTCGGATGTGCTACCGTTGCCCCCGTCCGTTCCCCCGTTACCAGTACTAGAACTACCAGACCTCACGCCAGCACCACCGCCAGAGCCCCCAGAACCACCATTAGGGGTTCCGGAGTTTGAATAGTTAACTCCACCGCCGCCGCCATTTACACTACTCCCAAATGCAGACGTAGTTCCGCCTGTTCTTCCAGAAGGCGCAGCCCCATCTCCTATCACTACTTCGTAACTAGTTGCTGGTCTTAGAGTTACTTTTATTGTTTTTGTATAACCACCACCGCCGCCACCGGTTCCTGTCGAAGTATTGTTTCCATAACCACCAGAGCCTCCACCCCCTACTAGGAATACATCAGCATCAAATTGCCTAAGTACAGTTAACGTGCCAGAGGACAAAAGTTCAAGCACATCATCTTCCTGCCTATAATTAGAAGCACCTGTATATGTAAATTCGAAGTAGGTGCCTCCTCCAATGCCCCCACCCGCCATAAGCGGTTTACCGACAATATTGCTCATATAAACCTCCGTTCCCGACCTCCGAAACGGAGGCCGTGTTTATTCTTTGTGTACGCGCATACAGATGATGCCCGAGCCGCCGCTTCCTCCCGGACGACCGGAGCTGCTATAGCCGACGTTATCATAGCCGCCGCCTCCGCCGCCTCCGGTGTTAGGTGTTCCATCTTCGCCAGAGCCATTCATCTTTGCGCCATTGCCGCCGCCGCCTGCGCCACCGGCTCCACCAGCTGCATCGTATCCGCCGTTGTACGTATATCCCCCTCCACCGCCGCCGGAATAGAGTTTGCCGGTTGCTTCACCAAATTCACGAGTAGTCGTGCCCTGTCCGGTTCCGCCAGAGTTGCGCCCGCTGCCACCGGAGGCACCATCTGAACCACCGGCACCGCCAGGTATCCTTTGGGCACTACTTGCATAGCTGCCGCCGCCACCACCAGAGCCGCCGTTGCCGCCTGACCCGGTATTAGTTGGTGCGTGCTTGCCGCCATCAGCGGCAGCGAAAAGCCCGTTGTTGCCCGTAATGGACGTAGCGCCGCCGTCAGCGGTGCTGTCGCCAGTTCCGCCGGCACCACCCGCACCGATCTCGATGTTGTACGTGCCCTTATTCAGAAGCACGTTCAAAACCGTCTTTGTGTAGCCGCCGCCTCCGCCGCCATTATTGATGTTGGAGCTCATTACTCCTCCACCGCCGCCGCCCACAAGAAACAGGTCCGTGTACACATCCTTCTTGATGGTCAGCACGCCGGTAGACAAAAACTCTATAACGTTATCCTCTGCGCGGCGGATGTACTGCCCGGAATACTCGAAATCAATATCCGGTGCTACACCACCCCCCCCCCGCTATTTGCGACCTACCGATAATTACCATCGTTAACTTACCTCCTTCACGTCGTACACCGTCACCTGAACGCTCAGGTCAGCGGTGGGCTTCTCTCCCACCGCGTAGGCGGTGAATGTTCCGTTGTTGTTGGCGATATAGATAGCGTTTGTGCCGTCGTCCAGCATCTGCTGTATCGCCGTTGCGTCCGCCTGAATGTCCGCCTGACTGGTGGCCGTGCCGCCTGTGATGGTCACGCCCTGGGTGTAGGGGCTTTCGCTCCCTGTCCAGCTTGCCGCCGCCAGCGTCAGCGTCAGCTTGTCCGTTATGTCCTGCTTTTCCGGCACAGCGCCGCTCAGTTCCTCCACCTCGTTGCACAGCGCGTTCAGGTTCTCCGCGTTCAGTGCAGGCGGCGCACCGTTGTTCCATCCGGGGTTCTTGTAACCTGCCATATCGTCCCTCGCTCCTTTCGTCCGTCAATTTTTTGCTACGGTCCACAGGGCGTCGCCCTGCCGTATCAGTATCTGTGCGCCCTCCGCGCTCCCGGTCTCAGCCCACGGCACCGCGCAGATCAGCGCCTGCTGCCGCGTGTTGTCCTGCGTCTCGCAGGTGATCTCCGCGTTGACGAATACCCGCAGCACCTCGCCCTTTCGGTTTTTCAGGAATAAGGTGTTCTGCGTCAGCGCCAGAGCAAATAGCGCGTCCCGCTTCGCCAGCGTGTCGCTGTACTCCGCATTGGCGCCCACCTCGCCGATATAGCCGCTCAGCTCGCCGCTTTGGTACAGCTGCGGTACCATCTGCACCGTGGGGTATCGGGTGAAGTTTTCCAGCAGCGTCGGCCGGTTGTTGTTGCTCACCGTCCCGCTCTCCACGTTCAGGCTGAACCGGAATAGCTCCTCCACCCGGTATACGTTGTCGCCGTCCTCCGCGCAGGAGAGTATTGTCCAGTCCCACAAGCACACCGTCACCGGCTGGCTGGGCAGCGCCGTGGTCACAAAGGATCTCTCCCCCACGCCGAATACGTAGTAGGTGTACGTTCCCTGCGAGGCCGCCGCGCAGTCGATCACGCTGCGCTCCGCGTACCCTACGTCCGCCACGTGTACCAGCGACGCTGCGCCCTCCTCCCTGCGGTATACGGCCCAGCCCGTCAGCGGCTCCTCCGCCACGATGTTGCCGCCCCGCAGGTCTGTGGCAAAGTCCGCCAGCAGCAGCGTCCTGTCGCCAAACTCCGGTGTGTACCCCGCTGCGCTCATCAGCGCCGTCACCACCGTGTCCGTCAGCTCGCCCTCCTCTATCCACAGGTAGTCGCACACCTGTGCGCCCACCAGCTTCACGTTCACCACGGTCATGTCCGCCATCACCGCGTCCGCCATGTATTTCAGCACCGAGAACTGGCTGGCCCGTGGGAATAGCCGCACCGACGGTTTCAGACTCTCCGCCGGGAATAGTCCCCGCTCATACCGCCGCCGCACGTACAGTTTTCCGCCCGTCAGCGCCACCGTCAGCTCGTCCTCCGGGGCAAAGGCAGCGTTTACCCGGCCTATCTCCGCGCCGCCCTGTATAGCCCGCACCGCCGTTGTGCTCACCGTCACTGTCAGCGCCTTTCCGTCCGCGCCGGTCAGGTTGAATAGCGTCGCCGGCAGCGTCTTTACCGTCCCCTGCCATACGATGCTTATGGGCGTCGTCAGCGCCATCGCTTCGCCCGTCACCGTGTCCCACGTCACCGTGGATCCGGCAGGAAGGTTCAGCTCCCCGTTTCGGATGGTGTACTCGCCCTCCGCCGTGCCCGGTATGTCGTAGGCTCCCGGCCACGACACCAGCACGCCGCTCTGCTTCCGCTTTACGCACGTCACCACCGCGCCGGTATAGCTGCTGGCGCTGTATTGCACCGCGAACTGTACCCAGCCCGTGTCCGCCACCACGCCGTTGCTGGTCTCCACCCGGCACCGCACGGCGTATTCCTGCCCGGTGAATAAGCCGTCGTAGTAAAACGCCAGCTGTGCCGTCGCCACGTTGCCCGTGTCGTACAGCACGTCCTCCGTGTCCGCCGCCGGCGCGATCTGCCACCGCGCCCAGATAATGGGGTCGCCCTGCGCCTGCGAATAGCTGGCCGTCCACGTCATCTCCTTCGCCGCCACCGGCTTCGTAAAGTCGTTGATAGTCAGCACCGGTGCGCTCCGGCACACGAATACCGATGCGCTCTGCTGCGTCACGCTGTCCGCGTCCGTCCACCACTGAGTGATGAGCAGCTTATAGCTGTTCCCGTTGGTGATTCCCGCCGCAGCCAGCGCCGCCGCCGTGATCGTGTAGCTGAAAAACACCACATCGCCCTTGGCGTTCCGCCCGTAAAAGGGGCAGTTGTCCGTCCGTTTTCCCGAGTCGTACAGCTGTGCGCTCTCCGCCGTGTTGGCCAGAATTTTTATCTCAAACGCCGTCATGGCGTTCTGTCCGTCCACCTGCCAGGTCACGGTCATGTTTTGGCTTGCATCCACCGTCCCGTTGCCCAGCGCTCCCAGCGTGGAGGGCGTGATATTTGTCGGCATAAAAAGTGCCATATCGTCCTTCCCTCCTTCCGTTTATGTCTTTGTCTCCGTTTTCAGCGGCCACACCGTCACCGTCGCCACCGGGAAGTCCGCCACGCTGGTGGCGGATATGGTCATCTGCCCCTCTCCTGTCAGCGGGCGGGAAAAGCCTGTCACCAGGTGCCGTTCCGTGGGGCTTCCCTGCTTATCCCGGCGCACCAGCGTCACAAGCTCGTTCTCCTTGATGTGAAAAATTTGGCCGCAGCTGATGTCTACGCTTTTCTGCAGCACCGTGGACCGCTTCAGCTCCCACTCTGCCCTGTCCCGGCACATGGTCTCCGTTGCGTAGCCATCCTCCTCTGTCCACACCGTCTTGCGGCCTATCAGCTGCACGTTGGTATCGCTCATGGGGTCGTTGTTGGTGGCTCTCGCCCCCGGCTGGCTGTTGTCGTCCAGCGCCGCCCCCAGCACGATGTAGTCGTTGTACACCTCGGTGTTTTGCGCCGTGTATGTCATGCCCAGCAGCGTCGCCTCCCCCATCGAGAAGGCGTAGCTGACGGGCTTTTCACTGTCCAGCAGGTCGTCCTGGCTGGGGTCTATCCGCAGCCGCCCCGTGGCGTCGTAGCCGATCCATGCGTTCAGCATCTCCGCAAAGCCCAGTATCACCTCCGCGTATGTGCCGCTTCCCGGATCCACCTCCAGCGTGTACGGCGCGTCCACCAAATTTACTTCGGTGCCGTCCGTCAGCTTTTGCTTCTTGCCGTTGTAATACTCCGTATACACAGGGGGGATGGGGTCTACCTTCCGCCCGTTTCCCTTGTCGTCCTGCAGCAGGTCGTTTATCTGCTGAAAGATGTTCACGTTCAGTTTTCCCTTATAGGTGCCCTCCAGCTTTCCCCACAGCGTCCCGTCCAGATTGGCCCACTTGTCCACCAGCTCGTACTGCATCAGCCGCCGTCCCGGCTCCACCGTTTCCTGCGGACTCTGTATCAGGAAAACGCCCTGCTGTATGTAGTAGTCCTCGCCGTTTGGCAGCACCAGCCCCTCGTCCAGCGCGATCTCCTGCCCGAACCACAGGTGGTTTACGTTGTAGTCGAACGCGCCGTCCACGTTCCCCAGCGTCACACTGGCCGTTCGCCTTACCCCGTTTTGCAAATTTACCGTCAGCGCCCCGTCCGCAACAAAGGCGCCGCTGTACTTGTTTCGCGGGTTATTGTCCACGAAGAACGCCGTGCTCCCGTCCGGGTTCAGAAAGCGCAGCCGGCACAGCTTCTGAAACCGGCCCTTCAGCGCTTTCAGGTACGCCAGATATTTCTCCTGCTCCGTCATGGCACGTACCCTCCGTTCAGCCGCGCTTACGCTTCTTCCTGTCCTCCGCCGCCGTCAGCGCGTCGCACTCCTCCTCCGTGGCCGCCCTGATCTTCCGTATGTCCGGGTTTCCCTTGCGGTACTGGCTCTCGCGGGTGACGTAGTACCGTCCCGTGATCCCGATTATTGGTATCTCTCTGCCGCTCTTCATCACCAGGATGTGTTGCGTCTTTTTCGCCATAGTCCAGCCGTCCTTTCTCACATATTCCGTCCGTCCGCGTACATGAAAACCATGTGGTTTCCTGCGTTTTTCCCCTCGCCGAATACCAGCACCACCACCTGCGCTCCCACCGGTGCCGCCGCCATCGTGCTCACATAGGGGAGAAAACTCTCCGTTTCGTCAAAGGGGCGTTTTACGCCGATTTTCCCCTCTGCCGCCGCGGTCGTCACCTGCGCCCGGTACTGCCGTACCATATCCGTCTGCGTCTCCCGCACCCGCCGCACATAAAAGTTGTCCCACAACCGCTTTGCCAACTCCGCCAGCGTCTTTGCGTTCTCGTCCATGCTTTTATCCTCCGTAGGGCTTCACGTTGTGCGCCATCCGGCACATCTGCGCCACCGTCAGGTGCTCCGCCTGCTGCTCCGTCAGCGTGATGCCCTTCACGTTATAGGTGGGTCCGCTGTGGTCGCTGTAGCTGCGGTTATCGCTGCTCCCCGCCACACTGCGGCTCACCGGCGTCTCGCCGTACAATCCGCCCAGCTCGTTCACCCTGGCCCGGAACCGCGCATCCGCCGACGGCTTCAGCATCTTCGCCGTCACGTCGGGCGGCAGCACCATCTCGTCGTCCACCGTGGCTTTTATGCCGCCCAGTCCGTGCAGCACACCGCCGCTGTCGTACTTCTTTCCCCGCCCCCCGCTGACGGCGCCGATAATGCTTCCCGACACAACGCTCGTCCGGTTTGACTTTCCACTGCTTTTCGACCCCGCGCCGGACAGAATATCCTTTGCCGTCGTCCCGCTGGGAATCCCCGTCTGTTTGCCGCCTCCCGCAAGGATATCCTTCGCTGTAGCGCCCGCAGGCACCCCGCTGGATTTGCCTACCGATCCGCCTATCGCCCCGGCGATCACTCCCGACAGGGCGCTGTCCGCCGCCGGGGATTTCTCACTTCCGCCGCCCAGCGCTCCTGCCGCAGCGCCGCCCACGGCACCCGCAGCGGCTGCCGCCCGCGCTGCTGCGATACGCTTCGCCGCCGCCTCATTGGCAGCTACTTCATCCTCCAGCAGTATCTTTTCCTGTTCGATCGTCTCACTCAGCGCGTTGATGTATTCCTCCAGCGCGTCGATCTTCAGCTGGTACGCCGCCTCGATGGCCTTCTTTCTCGCCTCCAGCTCCTCAATGGCGAGGTCCAGCTCCATCTCCCGCTCATAGTCCCGCAGGTCCTTCTTCGCGTCCGCAAGGTCCTCCTCGGCCTTCTTCACCTTCTCCGGGTCCGCGATCCACTCCCACTGCCCGGACTCGGCGTTGTACATCCGCACCGTGCGCTCGTTCCGTGCGTTCAGCAGCGCGTCCTGCTTTTTCAGCACGGCCAGCTTCAGTTCTTCCAGCTTTTCGCCGCGCTCTGTCTCCTCGTTCTGCTTCTTCAGCGCCTCGATCTGCGCGTCGATGGCCGCCAGTTCCGCGTCCCGCGCTTTTTCCAGCGCGTCGATCTCGTCCTGATATTTCTTTTTCGCCGCGCTGCTGCTGGAGGAGCCTCCGCCGTAGCCACCACCGCCAGACGTCACTTTGCTCGTCGTATTGCCAATAGACCAAGACAAATACCGTTGCATCTCAGACAGGTACTTGGTCTCAGCTTGCTTGCGGCTCATGCCCTGCTGCATATACGATTGAATTGTGCGCTCACGATTTCGCACCTGGTCGGCAGAACTCATGTTCGTGCCAAACACGGCATTCATCTGGGCGGCGGTAAGACCCGCTTGATAACCAAGGGCTTGCAGGGCGGCAATCTGCTGGCTGAAATTTAGGTTCGTCTTGCTAGCCGTTATCTGCGCCGCCACGAGATCGTACAGCGCCTTGCCCGTATACCCCGCCTGCTGCGCTTCCGCGATAAGGTCGTTTACCAATACGGTGCTCTTAGCCTGCTGCTGTTGCTCCGCATTCATCAGCGCAGTCAATGCGTTCTTTTGAATGACATAGCCCTTCGCGGTCTGCACCGCCTGGCTTTCCAGCTCCGGGTACAGCGAGATCAGCTTTTTATACTGTTCCTCGGTGATATAACCCGCCTCCGCCAACGCGGTATAGCTTTCAATAAGCGTCTGCCCGTTATCGACCGCGATCTCCATCGCGCGGGACATATCGTTATATGCTGCAATAAGTGCCTGCTGTTCGGAGGTCAGCGACGTCCCACTTTGCTCAAGCAGCTGAAGCAACTCTACCTGTTCGGCGATTTGTGGATTGATGAGCTCATATTGAGCCATCTGCTCCTCTGTCAGCTGCCCTTTTTCTTTAAGCGCGTTGATGTAGTCTTTCAGCGTATCCGTGGCCCAGCTATACGCTTCATTTCCGGAATAAGTGTTGCCGTATTCGATCTCTGCGCCGTGCTCCAGCTGTGCCGTCCGTTTGTCGGTCTGAATGCTGAACCCGGATCCGGTATCTTTTTGAGCACGTTCAATGCGTTCCTCTTTCAGCAGTTCGATCTGCTTTTCAAGTTCCGCGTTTTCGTCCTCAAGCGCCTGCCGTTCTTTGATAATGTCAGCAGTGCGCTCGTTCCACGGCATATTGCTGATTTCTTCCAGCCGTGTCTTATTGGACTGAAGCTTATCGTTAGCGTCCGCGATCTCCGCATCAAAATCGGCGATAGACTTTTGCGCCGCCTTCACAACCTCCAGCACAATACCTATTGCCGCGCCCACGGCCATAATGCCCAGCACCCACGGGTTCAGCGATGCCAAATTAAGCGCTGCCGAAGCTTTTTTAATGGCGTTGATTGCTGCTACAACTCCCCACAGCGCAGCAGCTGCGCCCCCTGCCGTCACAACAGCGCGCCCGAAGTCCGTGTCCAGCAGTTCCACCAGCCCAATGAGATCATCCAGCGCGTCCTTGATGGTGTCCGTCTCCACGAGATGGCTTACAAACTCCGTCCAGCTTGCGGTGAGCTGCTTGCTCTTGGCCTCCCAGCTATCCAGATAGATTTCGTTTTCTCTCAATGCAGAACCCGCGCCGTCCGCGTAGTCCTGCATCATTTTTTCAACGGTCCCCCAGCTGCCCATCAGGGCGGTCAGGATGTTGGCCTGCCGCTTTCCAGCCAGCGCTTCGGCTATCGCCGACTGTGCCACCGTGTCCAGCGTGTCCCACTTCCCGGCCAGATCGCTCAGCACCGCAGAGGACTCGCGGAGCTGTCCGTTCGCCATCGTGCTGATGCCCGCATACTCTCGCAGGGCGTTGGAAGCCTTTGCGATGCTCTCACCGTCTACCAGTTCTCCGTCCTCTGTCTCGCCCTTGATCTGGCGGATGTTCATTACGATGGTACGCAGGCCGCGAGAGATTTCTGACCCGCTGCGCTGCGTGGCTGCCACACCGGCGCCCACCAGCGCGGAGAACGTCTGCACGGATTCACCGGCTTCCGCAAACACACTGCCCGCCACGGTGATACCGCTGGTCAGCGCTTCCATGTCCACGGCGTTTTTGTTGGTGATCTCGTTCAGGCCGTCCATGACGGTCATCAGTTCGCTCTCACTGCCGTTCAGTTTCCACGCCGCGTCTACCGCCAGCAGAAACTTCGATGCAGTGTCCTGCGAAATATCACCGATATTCGCCAGCAGGGTGCCCAGCTCGGTCATGCTGTCCAACTGGTCGTCCAGATAACCGGCGCGGGCGAAGGTGGTGTACATGGCGGTTATCTCGTCAGCCGTCCTGCCGTAAGCGCTGGCCAGTGCGTAAGCGTTTTCCTCCAGCGCCTGCATCTGAGTGCTGGAATAGTCCGTGACCTTCTGCACGTTGACCATTTCCGTATCAACGTCCTTGAGGGTGTTCAGCGCATCGCGGAACGAACCGATGACCTTGGAGATCAGGTCGCCGAATACCTGCCACGCGGCCATCTTCAGCAGGACTCTGCCGATACTGTCGCCCAACAGCGAGTTATTTTTTGCCGCATCCACCGCGCCGTTTGCCAGTTTGTACACCTCTCCGGTGCTTTCGTTAATGGCGAATGTGAAGTTATCGGTCGTGCCCTTGGCTCCGTCTACTGCCGCGGAGTATGTCTGAAATACGCCCGCCGCGTTCCGCACGTTGCCGGTCGCCTTGACCGTCGCCCCGGACATTCCATCCAGAGACGCTATCCACTCCTTGGCCTCCGCCGCGTTGCCGCTGAACGTTCCGATGTTGGTCCCCATTGAACCGAGAACGTTCTGTATCTTCTGCGCTTCCGCTGCGGCTCTGTTCGCTTCGGCTTCCTGCGCTTTTGCCGCCGCTTCCTGCGCTTTTGCCTGTATCTGCGCGGCGCGTTCAGCAGCCTTCGCCACCTTCTCGTAGTTCTGGGTGACTTTTTCCTGCGTAACTTCTAGGTTGCCGGTTTCCTTGTTCAGCCGCTGCGTGATCTGCACCGTTTCACCCAGCTTGCTGTTGTACTGAGATACCACCCCTGTCAGTTGGCCGCTGCCGTCAAGGGTCTGCGTCATCTTTGTGAGGTTCTGCGACGTGGCCTTTATCTTCGCTATGACCGGCGTAGTGTCTATGTCGATCTTTATGGGGGTAGACTCCAGCCCGGAGATCGCGCTTTTCAGTTCAGTAAAGTCGGGCTTTGCCGTTACCTTAAAAATCGCCATACACTACCTCCGTTTTGTCTTGCATTGTCTCACTATTTGTGGTATAATCTCAGGTGAAAGGAAGCGATTTTTATGTCTGAGAAAACCGAGTCTTACACGTTCCGCATCCCCTCTGACTTGCGGGAGAAATTGGAACTCCGCGCCGCTAATGAGGGGCGTTCCCTGTCTAACCTCATCATCTTCCTGTTGAAAAAATCCGTTGCCGCAAAGGGGTGATTTTATGGATTTCTTCGAAAGCATGGCCTTGTCTGGCGGCGATCCCGCGGTGGCTGCCGGTATGCACACAGCCGCCAATTCATCTCCCGAACGTCCTGCACCCGCTGGGCGCCGCGGTCCTCCGCCTCCCGGCGTGACAATTCCCCCGAACGCCTACGCCATTTACTCTCGCTCCGGGAAGTATCTCGGCTGGGCTTACCATGAGGAGAAACTATGAGCAGCGGCATCTATGGCATCCACAACCTCGTCAATGACAAGTGGTATGTGGGTCAGGCTGTTGATATTGAAAAGCGGTGGGCCACCCATCGCTGGGCACTGTCCGCTGGCAAAAACGAATCGGAGCATTTTTTACGCGCTTGGAGAAAATATGGGGCTGATGCCTTTGAATGGCTGGTGCTTGAGGAATGTTCTCCCGATGTTTTGGATGAACGCGAAATGCTTTGGATTGCCAAAAAGGACTCCTTTCGCAACGGTTACAACCGCACAGTAGGCGGCGGCGGATGTCCGGGCCGAATTCAGTCTGACGAAGAAAAGCACAAGCGCTCAGAGGCCCTTTCTGCTATCTACGCCACTCCCGAATACCGTGAGAGGCGTTCTGCGCTCTCTAAGGCGATGTGGAAGAACCCCGAATATAGGGAGAAACTATTGCCTGTTCGTGCTGCCGCCATGTCCACAGCGGAATACAAGGGTAAAATATCTAAAACCTCGAAATCTCGGTATCAAGACCCTGCCTACCGGGAGAACTATCGTCGCAAAATTCGCGCTTATTTCGATGACCCGGTTAGCCGTGAAAAGATCCTGCGCGTCAATCGACAGACTTGCGCAAACCCAGAACGAAACCGTAAAATCGGCGAATTTCACCGAAAACGTTACGCGGAAGATAGCGCCTTGCGCGGCAAGGTATCGTCTGAATCTGCTGCGCGTTGGGCTGATCCGGAAATGCGATCCAAAATGCAGGCCGCGCAATCCGCTGCCCCGCAGAAACGCGCTACAAAAATTTTGCAAGTCGAAACCGGCATCGTTTATCACTCCATGCGGGCTGCCGCCGATGCTGTCGGCGGTACTCCCGGAACTATTTGCTGCGTTTGCAAAGGCAAACGCCTTACTGCCTACGGCTACCGCTGGCGCTACGCAGCCCCTGAAGATTAATCCCAATCGTCCTCTTCCCGTATCACGCCCATGTCCGCCGCCAGCTCCAGCGTGGGGTCCGCTCCGTTCATGGCCCGTACCAGCGTTTCTTCGGCCCTGCCGTCCAGCATCTCCTCCACGAAGTTGCGGAAAAAAGGTCTGTTCTTTGGCCGTCTGCCCCAGTTGTACGCGGGGTCGTTTTTCTCGATTCGGTTCACCAGGTCGTCCCCATCCACATGGGGGTTTATGGGTTCTCCGTTGCCGTCCGTTGCGCCGCTGGGGTGATACAGCAGCGTCAGATTCATGCCGCCGTCCCGCTCATCCGAATACACCGTGGCGCTGGCGTTCATGTCCGCAAGGCCCTTTGTTCCCCGTCGGCGCACATATTCCTCCGGCACCAGTTTGTCGTATACGTCCTCTACCACGTGCTCCCGCAGGCATTGCCGCATCTCCTCCGCCAGTGCGGGGCGCGACGCGCGGAAGGCGTCCTTCACCTGCTTTTCCAGCGCGGCCATGTCCTGCTCGAACCCGCTGAACTGTCCCACCAGTTTCGCCATTTCCCGCGCCTCCCCTCTCTATCAACAAACAGCAAGAACCAAACCGCAAAACTTGCGTTCTCGTTCCCATTTTTTGTTGCTTTCCTTTTTGTTTTGTGGTATTATTATTGCAGGTACAACTATCGGAGGTTTTCTACATGGAATCTATTGAAAATAACTTGCTTGGTCAGAAATTCGGACGTCTGTCCCCTATCGCTTTTGAAAAATGCCAAGGTGGTCGCCGTGGATGGCGCTGCGTATGCGACTGCGGTAAAGAGATCGTTGTACGAGAATCTGCGCTTCTCGGCGGAGGACGCACATCTTGCGGTTGTAAGAAGCGGGAAAGCCACCCATATCGAGGTAAGCCTCGCCAAGATTTAACCGGCCAAAGGTTTGGGCGTTTGGTCGTTGAATCTTGCGACCACTACGACAGTTCCGCCCGCGATTCTTATTGGTCCTGCTTGTGCGATTGCGGGAAACACACCATTGTCGCCGGTCATAGTCTCAGGCGTGGATGTACAAAAAGCTGTGGGTGTTATCAACGCGATGTTGCGCGGGAATCGTTAAAGCAGTCCCCCCGCCCGGTTCCTGCGATTCGCACCATACATGGCCTCCGACACACCCGGCTTTATGGCGTATGGCTTTCTATGAAGAACCGCTGCTGCAATGAAAACTCAAAGTGCTACCATAGATATGGCGGGCGCGGTATTGGCATCTGCGATGAATGGCGCTCCGACTTCGAAGCTTTCTATAAGTGGGCCATCCAGACCGGTTATGATGAAAACGCGCCAAAAGGAACTTGCACTTTGGACCGGCGCGATAACGATGCGGATTATTCTCCGAATAATTGCCGCTGGAGAACGCAAAAGCAGCAGTGCAACAATACGGCGTTCAATCTCTATCTCGAATACAACGGTGAGCGTCATACTCTATCAGAATGGAGTCAAATCACTGGCATAGGTTCAAACACGATTGAATCGCGGTTAATGCGCTATAAATGGTCTGTCGAGAAAGCATTAACAACTCCGGTCCGTCGGGGGAGGGGCGATTAAGCCCCTCCCCTTTTTGTCAGGACTCTTTCACGCTCACAGCGCACTGGTCGGTAAACGTGACATCTTCGTACACGAAGGTCACGTTAAGGTCTGCGTCACCAGCTACGCTTCCTGCGGAGATCAGTCCGCTTGCGCTCACGGTGGTGCCGCTGGGTGCGCCGGTCAGGCTGTAGGCGCACTTGGCAGGATCCAGCACCGCCAGCTGGCCGTTCTCCAGCACCGCCTGGGGCTTCACCTGCGCCGTGCCGCTGACGGGGACGTTGATAACGCCGCCGATGGCGGTCACGATGCCCGTCACCACCTCAGCGCCGCTGTCCGGCACGTACACGTACCAGCCCAGGGTGCCGCCGGCGCAGTCCTCGCACTTGTCAGAGATCACGCTCTCATCCGTGCTCAGTGCGCGTCCCACGATCTTCGTGGTGTCGTAGTTGCTCTGGCTTCCGGTCACGGTGGCGGTGTCCGCCTGCAGCTTCAGCGGTACGTTGATGTACAGCCAGCCCTGGCGGGTGCCCTCGTTGGTCTTGGCGTTCACGTTGCCGTATACCGCCATCTGCGCGGTGAAAAGACCAACCTTGCCGTTCATGCCGGTGGTCAGCTTGCCGCACATGGCGCTGAGCTTGTTCACGAAGTACCACACCTTGTACTCGGTGCCGCTTACCGCGGTGAAGCCGCTGATGGTGCCGTCCGCCGCGATCTCATAGGCGATGCCGCCCTGCTGGATGCCGGAAGCCTTCTTTGTCTCCTGCACGTAGGCATAGGGCTTCGCCATCGCGTACTGTGCCACAGGGGCGCCGTCGGTCACGTCCACCTTCAGCACGGCGCTGTCCGCCGTCACGATCTGGCACACAGGGGCCACAGCGTTGTAGGTCACAGCGCCGCCCACGCCCGCCATCTTCGTCCGCAGGTCGAAGTTGGCCTGGGTGAAGTTCACCTGGATGTCCGGGTCGCTCTCGATGATGGTGGCGATGCCGTTGTTCAGTCCCGCACGCAGGGGATCCGCGTTCACCGTCACGGTGATGCTGCCCTCCTGGAACTTGTTGCTGCTCAGCAGGACCTGACCCGTTTCCATGTCGGCGAACTGCGCGGCGCAGATGCCGCGGGTATACAGTCTCGGATCGGTAAAAGTAATCATTCTGCTTTCACTCCTTTTTGATATAAAAAATGGAGGCAAAGCCCCGGTCTCCCGTTGGCTTCGCCCCACTTGGCGTTCCGCCCTGCCCGCTTGCAGGGCCTATTCCTTTCTCTATGCCTGTCCCATGCCCCGTGTCGATTCCTCCACGGGCCGCAGTGCCGTGTTGCCCTCGCTCACCCGGTCATAAAACAGGCTCGGCCACGGGTTGCCCCGTTTCCATTGTGTTCCTCTCGCCTCCGCGATGGTGCAGGTCATGTACCCCAATATCCGCTGCCACGTTTTTGCTTTCGTCTGCAGCTTCAGCAGTGGCCACGACTCTATCTCCGTTTCCTCTGCGTGTTCCAGCGCGGCCACCGTCGCCACCCGTTCCCATAGGTCGCCGCTCAGTTTTGCGCCGCCGTTCATCTCCGCCAGCTCCCGCTGCGCCTCCACCAACTCCGGGTTGGCCTCCGGGGGCGTCAGCTCTATGCCGTTCTGCGCGGCGATGATCTCCCGCAGATACTGGAACTGCGCCGGCGTAATGCGCCACAGCTCCTCTCCGTGCAGCACGAACTCCACCGCCGTCAACCGGCTGGGGTCCTTCGTGTCCACCTTGCAGCGAAACGCCTTCAAGCGCTCATCCAATGCCTTTCCTCTCCCCAGCCGCAGGGAGAGCGCCAGCATCAAAAGCGCCCTTGACAGCAGCCCCACTGTCTCCTCTCCGCGCCCCATCGCGTCATACTCCATCTTGTAGTAGGCCGCCAGCAGCGGCATCACAGCATACGCCACAGGGAGGCTCTGCTGCACGATGTCAATGCCCGGTCGCGCCAATTCGAATGTCTCCATCTCCTCCACAAGGATGGGGTACAGCGTCAGTCCCTCCGCCTGTACTTCCTCGTACCTGCGGCAGGCCCTTTCTATGCTCTGTGAGATCGGCATATTAACTCTTTTCCTCCCTCACGAAACACCTTTACGATAATAACCTTGACTTCATTTCCCGGCTCCAGCACCATGCACCGGCAAACCTTTTTCCGCTTTTCATCCATAGCAAACGTAGCCAGTTTGCCACAGTACGGACAAGTTGCTGTCTTATAGAAAATTACTCTGCTCATAATTTCTATGCTCCTTATTGATTATGCAGTTTTCTTATAAATTGATTCCCGCCTGTACCAGCAGCGCCGTCACCGCGCCGCCCAGCACCAGCCATACCAGCTTCTCCACCACGTCGTTCCACCGCTTCGCCGGAAGGTTCGTCAGTGTCTTTACGTCCTTCTTTACCTCCGACAGGTCATCCCGCATATCCTTTTGTTCCCGGGTCATCAGTGCTACCGAGGTCGCCAGTTCGTTCAGCGCTTTCTGCTCCTCGGCCAGCTCGTTTATGCGATGCGTGTTGCTTTTACTCCGCTGCTCCACCTCCGTCAGCCGGTGGTCAAAAGTCACTTCATCCATTGCGCCGTCCTCCGTTCTCTCAGAATGTAGTCACGACGCTTTCTTCGTCGCTGTCCGCCCACGCAAGGCTCATGTGTACGCGCCGCCCCACGTTCATGCCCTGGTCGTATATGGCGTGGGATCCGTTGTCCGCGTGTGCCCCTCTGTCAAAGGTCATCACCCCGGCTCCGCCTATGTTCACGCCGTTCAGTGCCTCAATGATGCACTGCTCCACGTCATAGCTGCGGGAGTAATCGTCCGTCCGTGTGGTGGTCTCGTGTCCGTAGTTGCACAGTATGTCGAAGTATATTCCTACCGCCGCCGTAAAGGGTGTCTTTGGGATCACCCGCCCGATGTATACCTTTACCACCGTCTGCGCCATGCTCTGCGCTTGTCCCCAGTATTCCAGCGGGAATAGCCTGTACCCCTTGGGGTGCTTTGCCTTCTGCTCCTCCGTGTCCACCGCCGGCGACTCACCGTCAAACACAATGCTCAGCTTCTCCTCCGCCGTGGGCAGGGGCTGCGCCAGCGGGTTCGCCCCGTCATAGCAGATGTACTTCATCAGCCGTACCCTGGGCCGGGCGTTGTCGTCCACGGGTGTGTACCCGTTCCTGTCCGGCAGGTCCAGCAGGTAATTCACGATCTTTTTCGGTATCTTCTCTGCACCCTTAAAGGTGCCGTAACCGGTTTCCACGCGCTCAAATGGATAGTAGGGGCTGTCGAAATCTGTGTTCACGCCCTCACCCCGCTTTCCGTTTTTCTAATTGTTTCACATGAAACATTACAGTTTTCGTTGCGTTTTTGATATTTTTGCAACTTTTACTTTCGTTGCGTTTTGAATATCACTTTGTGCCCTTTTGCACCTGCTCCGCCAGCTCCACCAGCTCCTTCATGCTCTCCGGCGTCATGGCCGCCGCGCTGCTCATGGCCATCCGCGCCACCACATCGTTCATCACCGCCAGGTTGGCGTTGATCTCCGTGTTCAGCATCTTCTCCAGGTCCCGGTAATCCGCCAGCAGGTCATACGCCTTGTCCCGCAGGGCGTCGCTCTGCTTCTTCATCCGGTCTATCTGGTTGACCAGCTGCACGCCGCCCACCAGATCGTAGTCGTCGGCGCTCATCAGCCACTTGTCCTCCTCGCAGCCGTCGAAGTCCAGCCGCAGATACGCCCGTGCCAGTATGCCCATCAGGTAGCGCCGTTTCCGCTGTCCGTTCTCCCGGTACATGGGCGGCACATCGCCCCGGAAGCGCTCCCCGGTATCCACCACCACCCGGTCGATGCACCTCTCCGCGCAGTGGCTCACGATGGCCGCCTTCTCCATCAGCGGCACATAAGCGTTGGCCTTGGCGAATACCTCCTTCATGGTAATGGGCTTGCGCTCTTTAATGCTGTTTTCCATCTCTCCTGCTCCTTTCAGATTCATAATGGAAATTCCCTCACGTATTTACTTTTTCTCCTTACAGCGCAGTGAGCAGTTCCGCCACTGCGCCGCGTTTTCGTACCGTCCGCTGTCCGGGCAGTGGTACTGGTAGCAGCAGAAGTCGTGCTCTCCCGTCTGCTTCCTGCACCGTATGATGATCTCCCCTACCTTCCGGTAGGCGTGCTCACATATCGGCTTTGCCATCGTTCTTACCACCCCTCCAGTATGATGTCCGTGCTCACGCTCTTGCCCTTGCAGGCTGCCGTAACCGTCAAAGGCTTTACGCTGCCGCCCCAGCAGTACACGGTGGCGGTGCTGCCGTCCACCTCTGCGGTGTAGCTGTCCTCCGCCGCCCCGGTGAATGTCCATTCCACCGCGTCTCCGGTCTCCGCGCCGTTCTCGGTGTATATGGCCGTCAGCACGGTCTTGCCGTAGGCTTCCAGCCTCTCCACCGGATCCGTCTGCCAGTGTACGCCGCTTACGCTCTCTGCCACCGTCACGGTATAGGTGCCGTAGTGCTCCTCGTTCTGCGCCAGCACCGCCGTGATGGTGCACGCTCCCTCGCCCACCGCCGTCACGTTTCCCGTGGGGTCCACCCGGCATACGCTCTCGTCGCTGCTGTACCACAGATAGCGGGTGGGGTGTTCTGTGTCTCCGTCCGCCGCCTCTCCGTTTCGCAGGGATGCGGCGGTAAACTTTGCCCTTTCTCCCGTGCTCATGGCCGCCCTGCCGCTCACGTTCACCTCCCAGGTGAAGGGATAGGCGTTGGCCACCCGGCGCGTAAGGTCGTCCTTCTCCTTATCCGGCTCCGTCATCCGCGCCGTAAACCGCAGCAGCCGGCAGCTCTCGTCGTCCCCGGTGAACTCCTGCGCCACGTCCGCGTAGCCGGTGATCTGATACGCCATCCGCCCCAGGATCAGGCGGCTGTTCACATCCAGGTTTTCCGTTTCGCCGTTGCGCTGTATGGTAATGTTGAAGTACCCCTGCATGATGAGCATGGTCTCCTGAAAGTCGTTGGCGTTGGCGTTCAGCTTCACGTTTTCCACCACCATCGGTTCCTTCAGCACGTTGCCGTACCAATCCAGATGGTTCCATGTGGCGTTGCACCGCCTTATGATGCCCCCGCCCACGGCAGAGGATATGTTGGCCGGATTCGTCACCAGCCATGTGGAGCCCATTGTCTCCATTTTTGCGCCCTCCGGCACATATTCGATGCGCCGGTTTACAAACAGAACTTCCTTATAGTTGTCTATGGGCCGGTCTATGGCGTTGCCCTTCTTCCGCGCATCGGCAAGGCGTACCAGCTGTTCGCTCCACTCGTAGAAGTTGTTGGGGTCGCTGTCCAGCCCCTGCACCCTGCACGCGGTGTAGTCGCTGGCGTATTTGCCGTATGCCTGCACGAATCGCGCCGTTGGATCTCCAAAGTAGGGGTTGCGCCTGTCGTTGTACTGTGCGGGGCGGTTGGTGGGTGCCTGCGGTCTCTCCGCCATTGCGGCGATATTGCCAAGATTGTTCTTTACGTCCGCCATCGCCCGTCACCTCCCCGTTTCACAGGAACTGGTATCGTCCGTACCCGCCCCGGCCTCTCTGCACCGTGTTCAGGAACGTACAGTCCTGCTCATACTTGTGCATCTCGTCCATCAGCCTTGCCCGGTTCTTCTCCTGCTTCGCGGCGCCCTCCTTCATATAGGTGCCCTCGTTCACCGTGTCAAAGCTCGCATCCTTTATCTTCATTTGGTCGTTCAGCCAGTTGCGGAAGAACCGCTCGTCCCATACGCTTGCCACGCACAGCCCAAGTATTCGCTTCTGCTCCATTGTCAGCTCGTGACCAAATTCACCGTCTGTGTAAAAGTCCAGCGTGTAGTTTATTCCCGCCATGTCCTGCATAGGGAACGTCACCACGCCTGTTTCGGCATTGTAGCTCGCCCCGGTGTACGGCACCGCCGTTATGCCGCCCGTCACATCCTGCTCCACAATGGCGCAGGAAAATAGCTCGTAGCCCACCATTCCGGTGTCCACTTCCGTTTCACCCAGCAGGCTGTCCTCGCTGCTGGTCCAGTAGTAGTCGCCGTAGCTGGGCTGTACCAGTCCCTCATTCAGATACGCTCTCATCTGCACCGGCAGGGAGAATAGGGGGATGGCGTTCACCATATACAGGCTCATCCTCCGCAGGAACGCCGCCGGGTCGTTGGCTGCCTCCTCCTGCAAGCGCACGTCGTCTATGGCCACCATCGCGTGGTTCGATATGACCTCGCTCCACTTCGTCCCCATGTTCTCCCCTCCTTATGCCGGAATATAGATCGTTATCAGTTCTCCCGCCGTGCCGTCCGTCAGTGCCACGCCGTCCGCGCCGGTCGAATTTCCGCCCAGCCCCTCCACCAGCGGCGCGTTGCTGGGGTATGTGCTCCTGCCGGGGTACAGATTGCTGCTGGGCATCAGTCCCGCCTTTTCCGCCTGTGGATACAGGCTTTCCGACGGATACAGTGTCGTCGAAGGGAATAGCCCTTTCGTGATCTTTACAAAGTCTCCCACCTGTACCACGGAGCCGGGAGCCACCCGGTAGGTCGCCTCCCAGTCTCCGTTTCCGTACAGGTACAGGGCGTAGCCTTCGCCCTCCGCCAGTGGGAAGCGCATCTGCCCGATGTTCGGGTAGGTGGAGTTGTTTATCTTCAACCCCGCTTTCCACTTTTCCAGCGCTCCGGGCGCACCATTGACTTGCATGAACCGTGCCGCGCCTCCCTCGGCCAGCGGCACCTGCACGACGGAGACGCCCGTATAGGTCACGCCGTTGATCTTTACATCTCTCGCCATGCGTTTTGTTCCTCTCCGTCAGGCTATCGTCATCACGCTGCCCGCCACACTGATCTGCGGCGTTGTCATCGTTCCTACGATGGGTGCCCCTCTTTTGTCGTGGGCGGTAGCGCCTTTCGCCAGTGTGTTGGCCGTCACGCTGTCCTTTGACAGGTCCAGCTTCACCGCGCCGTCCACCACGACCTTGTTTACGTTTTTCGCCATCGCCCTTTTACCTCATTTCCTCCGCTTCTCAGGCGCCGATAGTCAGCGTCACGCCGCCGGCCTCGTTGTCCACCTCGCTGACGGGGATAGCGTTCACCGTCACGCTGGACAGGCAGTTGTACTCCTCGTCAGGCAGGATCTCCTGCTGCGCGAAGGTGGGGGTCACGGTCTTGGCCTGCGCCTTCATATCCTCGCTGCCGGACATGGTGCCCTCCACGCCCAGGATGGTCACGCCCTCGCGAATGTTGGTGGCGATGAGCTTGGCCTGCTCCGCCTCGGCGATCTGCACGGTGCCGCTTCCGTCGTGGAAGCCCAGGGGCACGGTATACACCTGCGCCTTGGTGGTGATGTTGCCCGCCACAGCGCCGTTGTTGGGCATCGTACCGGTGACCTCCGCGCCCTTGACAAATGCGGTCTTGCCCAGCAGGATCTCAGCAGCGGACGCGGTAGCGCCGGAGGTATCCGCATCAAAGGTACACGTACCAGTGATGGTCGCACCCGTCTTGTCGTGGGCAGTAATGCCCTTGAGCAGTTTGGCGGGCACCACGCTGTCGGCGGTCAGATCGATTTTCACCTGACCGTTCAGAATTACTTTGTTGATGTACTGATTAGCCATACTCCACATCTCCTATCGTTAAAGTTTTTCCGCCGGCGGCATTGCTGACTTCGTACTGGGGTATTTTCTTTACCGTCACGTCGTCGTTCATGCGCTTGGCTTTTGTATGCAGCACAACAGGCTCGTCCACCCGTGGTGTTACCTCATATTCGCCCTCGTAGGTGGGGATGATCTCTCCCCCGGTCTGTATTACTACATCCCGTATTTCTATCTCCACCACGGGCTGCCCCACCGGGGCGGTGCTGGCGTTGGCGTTCTTCTTCTGTTCCGCCGCGAACTGCTGCAGCGCCATTTACATCACCCCTTTTGACCGGCTTGCGGAGACATAGATGGTCTTGCCCTTCGCCCCCACCACACTCTCGTCGTTGAACTTTATCCTCGCCTGCACCGGGGGCGTCCTCCCGGCCTTAAAGGCGAAGGTCTGCTCCTGCGTCAGCGGAAACAGCCACTGTCCGTTCTCCTCGTCGTAGCGCACCACGCCGGGGTACGTCCTCGTCAGGTTCCCTATGGTGATCTCCAGCCGCAGCACCATCTCCGGCGTTATCAGCAGTTCCCCCTGCCGCAGCACGATGGGCAGCGAATAGGCGTCGCCCTGCATCATGGCCGTTCCCTCCTTTCGCCAGTGTCGTCAAACGTCCCTTACTTCGTGTCCTTCTCGTTCATGTCCTCGATAATGGCGATGAAGTCGCCCTTCTCGTGGCCCTTGCGCTTGCTCAGCGCGTTCAGCTTCACCGTGCGTTCCCGCGTCACATACCGGCTGCCCTGGCGGTAGGCGTCGGCGTACATCTGCGCCGCCATCACCTTGTGTCCCTCGCACAGTGCCGGGTAGATGTTCAGCAGCTCGTCCCCCAGCTCCACCAGCTTGGCAAAGGCTCTCTTGTCCAGCACCTCACCCGGCTTGTAGTCCACGCCCAGTGCCTCGCGCTCCTCGTCCGTCAGGCCGCTTACCACCAGCAGCCACCGCTGCGCCATGAACCGGCGGTTCATCTCCGTCAATATGCGGCTCAGGTCCGGCTTCGGCACGTAAAAGCTGCCCGTCTTGCCCACGATATTCCCGTACATTCCGCCGTCGCCGAACTGCACCACGTTGTCGTCCGCCACCGGCGCCATCCACAGGAAATGTACCTGCTCCGCGCTGGTACTCACCTGCACGATCTGCGGCACGGCCTGCTGGGGAATGTTTTTCAGCGCCTCCGCCACGGCGGCTGCCGCGGCCTCCTTCATCATCTGCTGCACCTGCTCCGCGGTGTACATCGCCGGCTTTTCCGCAGGCACCGGGGTGGCGTTCGCGTTCTGGGCGGCGGGCGCGTCCTGCGCGTCCTTGCCTTCCGCCGCGTTCACGTCCCCAGCCTTGCCGTCAGGCTCCTCCGCGCTCTGCTGGGGCGCCAGCATCACCTGGTCGTCCTCGCTTTCCTCCGCCGCGATCTGCGCGGCCAGTTTGTTTCCGCTTTTCTTCTGCTTACCCATGTTTTCTGCTCCTTTCAGATTCCTTTCATGGTCTGTTTTTATCTGCCGCAACACGTCAAGGCTCCCGCCGCTGCCCCGTTTACACGTCGGCGTGTTGCATACCCGCGGCTTTGCCGCACATCCTTATGGCGGAAACGGCAGGGCTTGAACCTGCGCCCCTCTGATTAACAGTCAGATGCTCTGCCAACTGAGCTACATTTCCGTATGGGGCTTTCGCCCCTATAAACTCCCTTTCGGGCGAAAACGATCCAACGTTTTCCTCCGTTGCAGGCCGCCTTTTGCGCCGGACGGGCGGCACGTTTACCGGCAACCGTGTTACTTTTCGGCGCTCGATACACGGATAAAGCGCCATTGGCACGGTCCCAGGGACTCGAACCCTGATCCGCGGTTTTGGAGACCGCTGTTCTACCCATTGAACTAAGCCCGCATATCCGGGGGAGGGGCTTTCGCCCCTTCCCCTGTGTGGCTCCTTACACGGTGAAGTGCGCGATCTTGGACGCGAACGTGGCCACGCTGTCCAGAGCGATGGTCAGGTTCAGGCCGATCTCGAAGTCACCGGTGCGGGTGGGATCCATCTCAATAGAGATGGGCGTTCCGCTGGTGTAGCCGATGGTCAGCGGCTTTCTGCCGTTGCCCGCCAGCATCCAGATGTCGTTCTCGCTGAGCATGGTCTCCACGGTGGTGTTCTGGGTTCCGGGGATGATAACGTCCCGCATGGGCATCAGGCGCACCGCCATGAACTCGCCCAGATAGCCGGCCTTGGTGTAGTCGGCACCCAGCAGCGTGGCGATAGCGGCGTCCATGTTCACGTTGGTGGAGCCGGTCACGGTGTTGGGCAGTACCTTGCTCAGGGCCACGGTGCCGCCGGTGGCAAACACGTCGGAGATGGTGGTGTTGTTCAGCGCGGCGATCTTGTTGGCGCCCTTCACCCAGTTCTGGTTGTTGAAGGTGAAGTTCAGGTTGGTGGGGATCAGGCTGGTGTCCTCCGTGGCGGTGGTCATGGCCTCATTCCACATACCCATGGTCTTGGCGTACATACCCGCCACCATGTTTGCGAAGAAAACGCCGAAGTCCATGTTCGTGCCCACCAGCTGCATCCACTTGGCGGTGATCCAGCAGCTCTTGGGGGTGGGATTCAGCGTGTAATCGCGGGAATAGAAGCGGTTACGCGGCACGCTGCGGCTGGCGCCCCAGCTGGAGTCCTGGAAAACGGGGATGTCGTTGCTGCCGATGCTCACGGCGTAGGTCTGGCCCAGCTCGATCTCCACGGTCTCGGCGAAGTCGCTCAGCGCCTCGGAGTACACGGCGGGCAGAATGGGGATGATGACCTCCTGCCAGATGCCCTGCAGCACGGCGTAAAAGCGGGCGTTGCCGTAATACTCGCCGCCGTTGCGCTTGAACTCCTCCCAGCTCTCGGGTGCCTTCTTGCCGGTGCTGGCGCAGGCCAGCTTGGCGGCATACAGCAGGCTCTCCCGCTGGAACTGCTCGTTCAGCTGCTTGTAGCCCCGGTCGTTCATGGTGCGCTGCACGGGGGTGTTCTGCCCCTTGGCGCTCAGAACGGCCATCTTGCCCTTCAGGGCGTGTTCATAAAACAGCACGCGGCCCTTGGCCACGATGTCCTCGCGCTGGTCGTTTCCGTTGATGGCGAAAACCTCATTGGAAACGCTGTTCAGGTTCAGCTTTGCCATTTCTTACTCACTCTCCTCTCTTGTCACGCGGTCACGGTGCTGACCTTGCAGGCCCACACGTCGTAGTACACGAAGCTCTGCCCGGCGCCCTCGGTGAAGTTGCCGGTGCCCTTCAATTTGAAGTAAATGGCGCCGGTAGCAGTGGGGGCGGCAGCGGCGGGCACCAGCAGACCGTTGGCGATGGTGAAGATGGTGTTCTCGCCGATGGCGGTGCTCAGGTTGCCCTCGCCGAAGCGGTAGGCGTGCTTGCCGTCAAACACGATCTCGGTGAAGGTGCCGTCCCGGCCCGCAGGAACGCCCAGCCCCAGCGTGGCGGTGCCCACGGCGTAGTTGTTGCCGTTGCGTCCGCCCAGCGTGGGCCACTCGTAGGTATTGCAGGCGTACACGCCGGTGTCGGCGTTGGCGGCAGCGCCCGCAGCGTTCATGTAAAAAGCGTTCTCGTTCTTGATGCCCTTGAAGCCCGCACAGGGCAGCTGCTCGCCGCGCACCACCAGCAGACCAGCGGAGCAGTCCGCATCCGCATCGGACACCTGATAGCGTCCCGTGATGTTGCACAGTTCGTTGTACTCGTTGTTGGTGATCCGCGGCTCAAACGCGGTTTTCTCGATGTATGCCATGTTTGTTCACTCTCCTTTTCGTTTTACTTGCCGGCGTCGATGCCCCACTTGTCCAGCAGAGCGTCCACACCCTCGCATCCCTCGCCGCCGTTTCCGGCGATGTGCTCCCAGGCATAGGTGGTCTTGCGCTTCTGTGCGCTGCGTTTGTCGCTCTCCATCACGGCCTCGCCGCACACGGCCAGCACCGCCTCGCGCACCAGCTTCTCTCCCAGCCACGCACCGTCCTTGTCGCAGCTATTGGCGTACAGTCCGGCCTCGATGTTCTCATTCACCGCCTTGATGGCGTCCTCCGCCACCTTTTCCTCGCGGTTGGCGTTGAAGGCGTCCAGCGTTGCTTTGGCGGAAGCCTTGCAGGCACTCAGCCGGCGCTTGCTCTCCGCCTCCTGCATGGCGCTGATCTGCTTATTGGCGGCTTCCAGCTTGGCGTTCAGGCTCTTCACATCGCCGTCGGTCTCCTTCACGGAGGCCACGGTGTAGTCCACCACGTCCGCCACATCGGCGTTCAGCTCCACCTCGCCCACGCTCAGCACGATGTGCGCTGCGCAGGGCATGATCTTTCTGGCGATCACCTCTCCGTTGTCGTCAGCGTTAAAGGTGTAGCCGAAAAGATTGCCGGAAGCGTCCAGCAGTGCCACGTTCAGCCCGTCCTCGCTCATGGAGAGCACCTTGTGGTTGGGGAACTTGGTCTGCATCTGCTCCATCGCTCTCTTGTTCATGTTGCTTTTCACTCCTTTTTTTGTGTTTTTGTCGGGTTCCTTGCCGTCGCTGCCCTCTGCGGCTGTGTGCAGCGACGCGGCCCGCAGTTTCAATTCCTTAAATTCCTCCTGCATGGCCGCCAGCTTTGCGATGCTCGCACCCGGTATCGCCGGGTTTACCCTGTCGCCCAGAATGGTCACGCCTATGCCCGACCATTTGGTAAACACGTCCACATCGCCCTCTTTGTGGCTCTCCGACACCATTGTCTCGGCGGAAACGTCCATCGTGCCCTGTTCCACGATCTTCCGCGTCAGCTCCGGGGCGTAAAAAGCAAATAGCCGTCCCTTCGCTCTGAGCCATGTATGACCGCCCCTCTCCACAAGGGTAAAGTCCTTTTCGTCGTCGGACAGCGTTCCCACGATGCGCTCGGCCGTCCCCTCCATGAAGGATTGGTACTCCTCCCCGGTCTTGGGATCCCGGCGCTTGCTCATGTTGTGTCCGTCCCCCACCTGCTGCCCCACATAGGCGATCAGGATGGGCTGCCCGATGAAGGTCTTGTAGTAGTCCCGCAGGTTGCGGTAGTCCCACTTGTTCCGGTTTTCACCCTCGCGCAGGACCCACAGCTCCACGCCGAACTCATATTCGTTGAGCTTCTGCATCACCTTCAGTGTGCCGCTGGCGCTCACCTTCTTGGGCAGCGCCTTGGTTTTCAGCGTGCTCATTCGTCCTCACCGCCTTCAAACAGTTTTCGGCACCAGCTGTCAAAGGTGGCGCGGCTCATACCGCCCTGGTCCCACATGGTCCAGGCATCCAGCAGTTTGCGCCTGTCGTCGGTGTTGGCGATCTGCAGCTCCTCCGCCTTTAGGGAAAGCGCGTTGAACTCCCCATCCGCCGTGGCGCGTATAAATCCGCCCAGTGCCTCGTTTACACCGTCCACAATGGCCACGCACACCTCGAATACCCGGTCCAGGTCGTTGTCAAAGTCCTCGTCCAGCTCCGGCGTACCAGGGTACATCAGCCGCAGGTGGTAGTCGTGGGGTATCTCCGCGAACTCGTCTATCCGCTCAGGCTGCTTGTGCTCCAGCTTGTGTATGGCATCCGACAGAAACGGCATACCCATGTCGCACAGCACCCGGTCCTTGATGTCCGCAAACCACTTTTCCGCATTGCCGTATGCCTCCATCACCCGGCGCATCGGCTCCCGCATAAACGCGAACCGCGGGTTATCCCAGCTGGCGTATTCCTGTGCTCTCATGTCCTCACTCCCTCTCTCCGCAAAATGAAAATGGAGCCGCAGCCGGTGTTCTCCACCGGCGCAGCCCCATTCGGCGCTCCTCGCAGTCCCTTTACCGCGATTATTCACTTTTCCGCGGCCACCGTGCCTACCTCACTACCCCGCGCATCAGCGCAAGCCTTCGGACGCGGCAGCCGCGTTTTCTTTTTTCGCTCCCCACTGTCGCAGGGGCTCTCGCCGCCCTATCGCTCCATCGGCACCGGCATAGCCGTGCCTTTCTTTTTCTTCACCGTGTGTACGGTGTGTGCCTTTATGGCCAGCCCGTCCGCCGTCCGGCGTATCTCCACGTCGTTGCCGCGGGCCAGCTCCCGGTTGATCTCGTGCAGGTCGTCCGCTGTCAGTATCGCCATCATGCTCATTCTCTCAGTCTCCCGCGTCCTCTGACGCTTCCTGCCCCTCGGTCCCCGGCGTCCCTTCCGATGCCGGTCTCCCTCCTGGGTTCATGTCGTGGGCCGCCTGGGGCGGCAGTCCGCTTTCGCTCTGCTTGGCGTTATAACTGGTCACAAGGGGCAGCCGCAGGTCCATAATACCGCTTTCCTTTACAGCGCGGCTGATGGCCATGTCATCCATCACGCTCATGTCCATCATCGCCATGTAGAGCATCGTCTGCGGCAGTATGCCCAGCGTCATCCCCTGTCTGGCGTTCTCAAAGGTCTTTTCGTCCTCCGCGATGTTACCAAACATGGCGAATCGCCAGGAATATTTCAGGTTCAGTCCGTCCATAATGCCCTGCATCATCCGCTCGTAGCAGCGGTATATCTGCTCGGCGAACTTGCTCTCTATCTGCAAACTGATGTTCGCCACGCCCGCCCGCGGCTCGTCGCTGGTGGGGATCAGTGCGCTCAGCCCCGCCTTCGCCATGGTGTAGCCGTACCCCGCGGAGCTTATCTTCGTAGCGCTGGGTGCTTCCGCCAGCTGGTGCAGCTCCATGTTCTTCAGCGGCGCGGCGTACCAGCCTATACCGCTGGTGTTGTTTTCCGCCAACTCGTCGTAAAACCGTGTGCGGAAAAGCTCCCACCCCGCGTTGCTCAGTTTGTAGGCGTCGGACAAATTGCGGTTGTTGTCATCCGCGTACTCTATCTCGCCCGTCAGCAGAGAGATGAGCGGGTTCTGCACCAGTTCCAGCTGTATCTGCTCGTACTGCGCGATCTGTATAAACGATAGGAAAAGTCCCGTCAGCGGTGATACCACCGCCGTCTGCGCGTCGTCTATCTCAAAGGGATATACGGCGTCCACCGGCAGCGTCACCCAGTAGCACCATTTTCCGTTCTGATAGTACACGTCCGGGTCTCCCGGCAGCACGCCGCCGTCCTGCTCCGCTGCTGTTTTCAGCTCGGTAAAGCGGTTCATGTTGATGGTGTTCTTCGCCGCGTATACATACCGGGTTCCCGCGCCCTTGGGCGGTCTCGCCGCCACCTGAGTGAATATGCCCCAGTAGGGCTTAAACAGGTCTCCGAACTGCGCCGGCTCACAGCCCGGCTTCAGGAAGTACATCATGTTAAAGGCCACGGTGTACTTTGATACGCTGTTGAACCCTACGATCTTCACCCAGTCGCTGGGCAACTGCTGCATAAAGGCGTAGTTCACCTTGTTGTGGGGCTTGTCCACGCTCACGCGGGGATAGTAGAATACCTTGCCCTCCTGCACCGCCTGCCCCGCCAGCTTGTGGGCCGTGGTCTTTACGTCCAGCTTGCGCCGCAGCTTCTCCAGCAGCTTCCACTCCCGCCAGAACTCGTCGTTCTTCGCCGTGTCCTTGTCGGTGAACTCCGGGGCGATGTAGCTGTGATACGTCAGCAGATCCTGGTACATCTTCCGGGTGTGGAAAAGCGGATAGGCCGTAAATTCCAGCCCGTGCTCCACCTGCCGCAGCCCCTGCTCGTTGCCCAGCGGGGCGGTCAGCATCTCTGCCACCGTATTCTTGGGAAAGTCCTCCGGCAGCGAGGAAATGGCCTGCACCCTTCGGTTCTGTATATAGGGGTTCACCCGTGCCGACTGGCTCATGCTCACCCGGCTGAAGGCACTGGCCAGCGCCCCTGCCGGCATATTGCCGTACTGCTCCGCCAGCGCGTTGAATCGCTTGAATATCTCCGGGTAGGTGCCGCAGGCTACGCTCTGCAATTCACTTGTCAGGTTCCTCCGCTTCTCCTGCTCCATGCGCCGCCTCCTCGTCTATGCGGGAGCGCTCTTTTTCCAGCTCCCTCTCCCACGCATCCAGCAGCTCGTTCAGCCGTTTCTGCGTGTCAGCCATGTTCTTTTTCACCCCGTCCGCCAGCGCCGCTGCGATGCAGTCCGCCAGCCATAGCCGGTCTCTCTCCGTCAGGCGTTTCAGATCAGCGCCTTTGATCTCCACCGTCTGTATTTTCTTCGGCGCCGTAGTGCGGTACAGCAGCATATATCCCGCCGTTATCCGCACAAAGCGCTCCTTTTCCGCCAGCGCCACCGTTTCGCCTGTCACCCGCGCCGCGTACAGTCTGTACTTCCTTGCCGCCATTTCAGCATATCCTCCCGCCGCGCCGCGCTGTCACCGTGCGGCCTCCCGCGCCGGTTGCCGCCGTTCTGTGCTGTGTCTGTACGCGGTTTTTGTATTTTGCCAGCTCCTCGTCCCAGTCGCTCTTGTGCCGCACCGCCTGTGCCAGCTCCTCGCGCTCCAGTATCTGCGCCACCCGCAGCGCATATTTCAGCGCCGACCACATATCGCGCTGTATGTGCTTGGAGATGCGTTCTTCCTTCTGCGTCGTGCCGCTGGCCACCTTTTTCAGGTTCTGTATCTGCCCCACCAGCTCCCGGGTCTTTATGTAGGGGTCGGCCAGCATGGCGTCCATGCTGTCGTCCTTGATCCGGTGGTACTTCTTGTAGTTCTCCACGCCCTCGTTCACGTTAGAGCACAGCAGCTCCACGTTCCGGTTCTCGAATTGCAGTTCCGCGTACCGCACCATCTCCGCGTCCGGGTCGGTCACGCCCGCGCCGCCCGCCTTGATGGGGTACAGGCACGGCACGGCGTTCTCCTGTTCCAGCTCCGTGAAGCTTGCGTGGTTCCTTACGCACAGCGGCGCAAGGCCGTCTCCCAGGTCCATCATCAGGTTCTCCACCACGCTGGTGCCGTACTGCCATGCGTCTATGGCCAGGTACGTGGCTGCTCCGCCCTCATAGCAGAAGCGGCTCCACACGTCCTTGATCCTCTGGGCCTGCATCATGCTCTTTACCGGTGGGTTCCACACGTCCACATACACCGCCTGCTTCAGGTAGCGGTCCCGCTTCAGCCAGTCCGTCTGACGTGTGCATTTCAGCACCACGCAGGCGCATTTCGCGTTCTTCTTGTCGTCGGCATAGCTCACGTCGTACCCCACGATGTAGATCACGTCCTCCGGCTTCAACTTGTTGCCTATGTCGTAGGCGCAGTGCCGGTTCTCCGCTATCATCAACTTGCGGCACTCCGTCAGCACCTCGTCCCGCACGATGGGGTTGCTGTCCGCCCCGGTGTAGCGGCTCTCAAACTCGCGCATCCACTTTTCTGCCGTGCATTTGCGCTTATACTTCAGCGCCCATGTGAAGGGGCGCATCTGCTGCAGCACCACGCACTCCCACGATATGTCATAGGCAAAGGCGCTCTCCCCCGCCAGCATGGCCTTCATGTTCTCGCACCGCGTTTCGTAGGCGTGGTTCTGCTTCCGCCCCGCGCTGGTGATGGCGTGATCCTTGTAGGGAATGTAGTTGGGGTCGGGCTTGCCGTTCACATTATGTGTCAGGCGCACCGCCGGCAGCACCACCGTGGTATACTCGTTGAAGTCGAACGCCGGATTTTCCTCCTGCGCGTACTCCTCCGCCGTCACGTCATGCAGGTTGTCGCCGCGCATGGCGGCTATGTAAAACGCGCTCCCGCAGTCGGTCTCTATCTTGAAGTCGTCCTTGCTGTCCGCCGTTACCCGCCACTGCTTCGCCAGCGCCGGGTAGTCGTGCTCGATCTGCTTGAATGTCTTGCTGCCTATGGTCGCCATTTGCTTGTATGCCGGTCCATAGTAAGCGCTCTGCGTTCCCGGCCACACCAGTCCGTTCACCAACGCATATTTGAGCTTTGTGTTGGTCTTTGTCATGCCGCGAGTGCCGGTAAACGACACGGAAGCGTTGCGGGCGTACACGCGCATCATTACCCGCTGCAGCAGCTCTTCGTTGCCGTATTCCGCCTCCGCACTTCTGAATACATCGCACGCCTTATCCGGATACCACCGGAATATCCATATCAGAAACGCCCAAAAGGCATCCTCATAGTTTTCGTAGCTGCGCTCCTGCGTTGGCTTTTTTGTCACCCAGCCAAGACCGGCCACATACGCTTTACCCGTTCGCCTCGCCATCGGTGTTCACATCCCCTGCGTCCGCTTTCGACTTACCCGGCTTTTTCTTCTTTTTCACCGGGCGCATCCGCACCAGGCCCAGCTTTTCGTAGGCTTCTTTCTCCGCCTCGTTTGGTTCCTCTGCAAACTCGCCCAGATTGTCCTCCAGCCGCATCTCGTCCGGCAGCTCTGTCAGCTCCGGCAGTCCGTCGTTCTGCCGCATCCGGTTTTCGTTTATCAGTATCATCTGGTCGGCAGCATCCCGCGTGTAGGGATATTTGCACGGCCGGCCGAAGAATATACGGAATGCCTCGTCCGGTTCGCAAGGCTTCCCGTTTTTCAGCAGTCCCGCCCGCTCCAGCGCCACCACCATGTTGTCCAGCCGCAGGTCCTCCACCGGTTTTGTGTCCTTCTTTCGCAAGTTTTCCGATGCCAGGTTTTCCTGTATCATGCTGGATAGCTTTTTGGCCTTGTCTATGGCGCCCATCTCTGCGGCGTCATTCATCTGCTTCGTCCACTTTGCCACGTTCCGCAGGATCAGCTGCTGCTTGGCGCTCACCGCCTGCTCTCCGCCAAAGTCGGCGCACAGCGCGTTGTAGATGCGGTCAAACTCGTTGTAGTCCTCGCTGGTGTAGGGCATTTTCCCCGTTCCCTCGCCCCAGTCGGCGGCCTGCCGCTTGGTGCCCTGCCTGCCGTCCCGTGCGCTCTTCTCCGCGCTCACCGCCTTGGTGAAGTTGCCGTTCTCAAGCCCCTCTCCGAATATTTTGGTGATGTCCGTAAGCCCATCGAGAAAGCCCAGCTCTCCGCCTCCCGGCGTCCGGTCCAGTTTCTTTTTTGCCAGTTTATCGCAGTAGGTCGTCCACTTGTTTTTGCTCCCGCTTGCCGGCAGCGCGTTCATGTCGAAAGGCTTGTTGAAGCGTATGCAGGCATAAAAATAAGCCAAACTCTCCCCCACCGCATCATTAAGCTGGTCGTAATACGCCTGCTGTTTTTCCGCGTCCATAGGTAAAAGTTCGGCCATCCTGCGCTCCTTTCGGATATTGACACTCCCCGCATCTAAAGAAGGGGGATTCTCGGTTCGCTGACCGTAGCCTGCACCATGCGAGGTCTTACATGGTCTCCCCGAGCGTATGGGTTCGGGCGTGTCCCGCCCTACTTTATGTATGGAGCTACGCCAGTAGGCGCAGACCCTCATGCAAAATGTTCTTTGCGGCGTTTATATCCCTGTCGTGCTGTGCGCCGCACTCCGGGCAAGTCCAGCCGCGCACGGATAGGTCTTTCGTGCCTGACCACTGTGCGCCGCAAGTGGAGCAAATCTGACTGGACGGAAAGAAACGGTTTACCGTGACCACATGATTCCCGTACCACGCTGCCTTATACTCCAACTGCCGCCGAAACTCGCCCCATCCGGCATCGGAGATGGACTTCGCCAAACGGTGGTTTCGTACCATGTTCTTCGGAGCCAAGTCCTCAATGCAGATGATGTCGTTTTCACGAATAAACTGTGTGGACAGTTTGTGCGCTGCGTCCTGCCGTTGGTTGGCAATATGCTCATGCAGCCTTGCGACCTTGATGCGGGCTTTTTCTCTACGCCTGCTCCCCTTTGATTTTCGGGAGAGTTGCCGCTGGAGACGCGCCAGTTTCTTTTCGGACTTCGCAAGGTACTTGTGGTTCGGGTACGAAACGCCATCGGAGGTGACAGCAAAAGCCTTGATGCCCACGTCGATACCGACCGCCGCGCCGGTGGGCGGTATAGGTTTAATCTCTACATCGGTACAGCAGATAGACACGAAATACTTACCACTGGGGTTTTGACTAACGGTGGCGGACAGGATGCGTCCCTTGACCGCTTTGCTGACACGGCACTTTACAAGGCCGAGTTTGGGAAGCTGCACCGCCTTGTCCAGCACCTTGATATTCGCCCCTACGCACTTGCTCTTGTAGCTCTGCCGGTGGTCATGTTTGCTCTTGAATCGGGGATAACCCGATTTATCACCGTGTTTCACACGGCGGAAAAAGTTTTGAAAGGCAGTGTCCAAGTCTTGAAGGGTTGCCTGCAAAGATGTGGAATCCACTTCCTTCAACCACGGCAATTCCCGCTTGAGCATCGTGAGGCTTTTGTCTTGCTGGAACCGCGTAGGAGATGTTCTTGTTTCTCTGTACTGCTCCTGCCTTTGGGCGAGAAAGTGGTTGAACACATACCGACAGCAGCCAAAATTTCTGGACATTTGCGCTCTCTGCACAGCGGTAGGATACAAACGAAACTTGTAGGAATATTCCACTATCTTGCCTCGCTTTCAGGCGTTTTTCTGATTCTCTATGTACTGCTTGATGGCCGGTAAAGGTACACCGCCAACAGTGGATACAAAATATGAGTTATCCCATAGCGAAGGTGTAGCTTATATCCCCATGCCTAAAGTCAGGGGCTTTACGCCACGATTAGTAAAAATGGTACAAAAGAGAATTATCCACTCTCTCGTGTACCATTTTCGCAGGTTTTCACTTGTCTGATTCCCATGTAAGGGAATGGCGCAAAAATTATTTTTCATCCCGCCCCAGCAGGTAGTCCGTCGTCACGTGGAAGTAGTCCGCCATCGCCTCCAGCGATGAGGCCAGCGGCTCCGCCGTCCCCTCCTCGTAACGTTTTATGGTCTCCTTGCTCAGCCCGCACAGCTCTGACAGTACGCACCGCTTCAGCTGCGCTTTCTCCCGCAGATAGCGTATGCGCCCCGGCAGCACTTTGTTAGCCATCTCTGCTCATTCCTCCCGCCACCCCTCTCTCCACAGGTACGCACTGCACATGATCAGCAGCACGATCTCCGCCGTCAGCACCACGCTGCATATAATGCCTATGGCCGTCTTGTACGCACCGCCCGCTATCACGATCACCAGCGCCGCTACCAGCAGCCCCGCCACCGCGGCATACACCACCGCCCAGCGCCGGTATTTCTTCTTCCTGTCCTTCATGTGTTTATCCTCCCGCCTTTCGCATCACCCGCAGCGTCCCGCGCATCAGGGGATCGTCTTTCACGTCCGGCATCCCCATCATAAGCCATAATTCGGGTTCTTCTTCCCATGATACCTCTGTCCAATCCACCAGCCCCGCCTTATCCGCCGCATCTATCATCAGTACGAGGTTCGTCTTTCTGAATTGTGCGTCATATTCCGCGTTGCCGGTTTTCCAGTAGCAGCACGTCAGTTCCTCTGTGGTGTAGCTTTCCGCTGCGGCCACAGGCCGGGGCTGCACCTCGTCCATGAGCACACCGCCCAGTTTATGTATCAGCTTCCGCCGTAGTCTTTCAGTCCAGTTCAATGTGCCCCTCCTTCCATCCCTCCGGCACGATAAATGCCCCTGTCTCCTTGCACACCGCCGACCCGTCGTCCGCTATGTTCTCCGGTTTCAGCTTCATCATCTCCGCCTTGTCCTCCGGCACGATCACGCCCAGGTCTGCCTTCTGCGTCAGCAGCTGCACATCCAGGTCCCTGCCCGTCACCAGCACCTGCGCCATACCCTTCTGCGCGTACCCAATGGCTGGGGACAGGCGCACCATCCGGTTCTCCTCATAGGCTTGCAGCCTTACGTAGTTGGCCACCGCGCTGGTGTATGCGCCCACGTTCATGCTGCTTTCCGCGGCCACGTCCAGCACCTTCCGGTAGTTCTTCGAGTCTCCCTCTTTGTACAGCATATCTATGGTGTAGCGTATGCACCTCTCCACACCGTGCCAGTCGCTCATGCCGAACTTCTCCGCCACCTTTTCGTACACGCCGCCCTTCTTCGTCCACTGTATCGGCCTGTCAACGCCGCCCTCCAGCACAAGCCGTACCGCCTCCACCGTGTAGTCGAAGCCCGCCAGATCCTCCCTCACGCCCATAGTCCGCAGCGCCTTTATGGCGTATGCCTCATATTTGCTGATGGTTTTCATGTGTTATCTCTCCTTTTCCGGTTCCTCTTCGTAGTATTCCGCCATCACCAGTTCTCCGTCCCGTATCTGGCAGTGTATGATGCCACACTTCCGGCACTTCCGTTTCCGCAGATCGAGCCATGCGTCCGCCTGCACCGATTCGCCCCACTCGTGGCTGCAGCCGTACACTTTTTTCAGGAACTCCTCATACTCGCTTCCCGGCGCGTCCTTGCTGCCCACAAAGCGGTCATATTCCGCCAGTTCCTCCGGCGCCACGCTCTCCCGAGACGGCAGGATCCTTTTCAGCAGTTCCAGCGGCGCGTACAGTTTCGCCACCGGCGCATGGTTATTTCCGTTCTCCACGCCGTCTGTTCAGCTCCTTCCCGCACATGATCTGCACGTCCCTGGTCCACGCGCACAGGTGCTTATACCTGCACTCCTCCGGGCACCGCGTCGTCCCCGCGCAGCCCATATACTGGTGCATCTTCACCCGCATAGCCGTTACCACGCCGTTCCACCTCTCCAGCTCCGTGTCTCCCCATTTTTCGGGGTCAAACGTGAGCATAGCTTCCGCCTCCCGCCGCGTGCCACATGGGCGGCTTGTACGACGTGCCGCACTTGCTGCACGTTATCCATCTCTCCCCCGGCTTCTGCGCGTCCGGGTTCCGTACCGGGCTTTGGTCCTCCGGCGTTCCGCACATCGGGCAGCATATCTCATATCCCTTTGCGTATTTCAGCGTGATCTCCGCCATCGCTCCGTACCTCCTCAATAATCCGTAACCACGACCGGCAGCCGCCTGAATGGGTCAAACACCACCTTGTCAACTTCAAAAGGCTTTACATCGTCGTACAGCTGACCGAACCTCTTAATGGCCTGCTTCTTTGTCCAACAGAAGCAGTATGCTACATCGTCTGTAAATTCGTGGTCCTCCATTTGTGAAGCGCGGGTGAATATCCAGCAGAACACTACTTCGCACCTCCGTCCTTTCTCTCACCGTAAGAGCAGAAATCATCGTCCTTCGGCACTGCAAAAAAGCTGTCAGGGTTCAAACACTTTTTTGTTCCGCTGCTGTATTTGCAGTCCTTGCGCCGCACCACCTCCACCGCATCAGCGGCGGGCACTTCGTCGAACATCTCCAGCGCCTGCTTCAGCCCCGGCTTTCTCAGGTCTTGACACCAACTTTCCAGATCAGCCAGCCTATTTCGGTATGCTTCCCGGTCAATATACGTTGCCATCACAGTTCCTCCTTATCTCCCGCTCCATAATGCCCAGCGACGTGTGCTCCCGCATCCATGCGTACACCCACTCCCGGCTCTCCGCCGTGCCCATCGGCTTCTTCTTCGGCGGCAGTTCGCCGTTCTTCGCGGCAGTGGCCGTGGGGTTGTGCTTATGCTCTCCCATCACTCTACCTCCTAACACCCAGCCCCAACACCATAATTGGGGTCGTTGGCCATCCTTGCAATTTCGTCTGCGGTCAGCGTTCGATTGCTCGCAATATATGCAGACTCTTCGCACCTGTTCTGACACGCCACGCACTCACAACGGTTACAGCCGCTTGTTGTATTCTGACGGAATGGGCAGAGATAGTTGAAACAATCCATCACATTTCCCTCCATCTGCACCCATCACAGGCACCCTCGTGTGCTTGTTTGTACTTCCCGCAGTATTGGCATAGCTCGTTGATAAGGGCTTTCCGGTCTGCCGCCAGCTTCTCGTTTGCGGCCATCAAACTACTATTGGCACCATCCAACTGCGAAATGCTGTCGTAAGCATCTTTTAACTCGTCACGCAGGTCAATTATTCTTTTTCTCAACTCCGCAGTGTATTTATTCAGCCGGTCCATTCTGCCCCTCCTTCACCGCCACAGCCTTTGCCAGCTGTGCCATGCCCTGCTTCATGTCCTCTATCTGCTTATCCCGCCGTGCAATGGCGTCCTTCAAGCTGTCGTTGGCTTTCATCAGCGCCTCGATGTGCCGCTGCTGGTTCTCGATCAGGTTAGCGGCAGCATCCAACACTCGTTCTTGGCAACGCTGCTCATCATTGTGCATTGTGCAGCCATGACACTCTCCCTCGGCACAGCACCGCAGCGCGGTTACGATCTCATCTCTTGTCATGTCATTCCTCCCACATACTTCCAGTGATACCCGCCTGCCGTGCCATGCTTTGGTCTCCCTAAGCACGCAGAACCAATATTAGCTCTGTTTATGCCTGTTCGTCTTGCCGCTTCGTGCATAGAGACAAACACCTCGCCGGTTTCAACACACAAGACTTTTTTGCTAAACGCAGGGTGGTTAATTTGGCTTTCTCCAATTCTCCGCCCTCGTGTTCCGTACCTGTTGTTGTATGCAGCATCGCACCACTCCAGGTTTTCTGCTGCGTTGTTCAGTTTATTCTCGTCTTTATGATTGACTGACGGCAAATTGTTCTCGTTCGGCAAGAACGCCGTTGCCACAAGCCTATGCGTCTTGATCGTTTTTCGTTTTCCATTTACGCAAAGAACGTAATATCCATACCCGTCTTTGTCTGTGTTGGGTCGCAGCACTTTGCGCGACCTTTCGCTCCAAAGCGTTCCGCAACTGCCTATCTTGTATTGTCCTTCGTACCCAACTACATCCCTAAAAACTTCCACCAATCTCCCTCCTTCCCCGCTTCTTCATCGCCGAAATGCTTTTTGGTCACGGCAATAGGGAATTGTTCAATTTCAGAACTCCACCGGCAGCACTCTGCTCCGTGTATTCTCGCCCAGCAGACATTAAACCCCGAAATGCCATCAAATAAGCTCCCCAGCGTCGCCCCCTCCGGCAGATACCGCGCCATGCGCCGCAGCATCCAGTCCCAGAATGGCAGGGCGATGGAGTTGCCCAGCGCCTTGTACCGTGGGCTGTCTGCACTTCCTTTCACTTTTATTTCGCGCCTGCGTTTATCTGTTTTAACCCAATCTCCAATATCCGTCCATCCGTCCGGGAAACCCTGCAGCCGTTCGCATTCCAACGGCGTCAATCGGCGCACCACCATGTTCTGCACTGGGTATGTCTCTGCGTCCTCCCGATAAGCGCAGTTCGTCTTTGCCCGCAGCGCGTGTCTCACGTCATCACACATCACTGCTTGAGCATCGTGCATGGTATTTAACGTTTGGCTGACTTCCTCCGCCATAATGCTGGCTTCGTTGGCTTGGCCGTTGCCGATGCCGTATGTAAGCGGCACTTGGTTGCCGCCTGTGCCCATTCGAGCCTGCAACGCCGGGACCTGCTCTCCGCACTCGCGGATGACGTCACAGGCGTGTGTCATGTCCAGCGCCACCGCCGGGGCAACCACAGCTGGTTTATTCCCGCCGCACTCGGCGTTCAGTGTAGGGGACAGTTCCTCTTGATAGCCGATGCTCCTCGCCTGTTCACTGTTGCCCAGCTTAAAACCGGCACACAGCACGGCTTCGCGGTTCAGACCACTGTTTTCACGGGAACTGAGCGTAGGCGAAACGCCGTTACCATCGTATACGCGCTGGCTCTGTGCGTCCCAAGGCGTCATGCAGGAAACCTCCGCGCACACCGCAGGACGATCTATGGTATTCAACGTATAGCTCGCATCTTCCCGCCAGCCCTTCCCGTTGCACCCTGCGGTATCGGCGCGGTCAATGCCGTTGCCTTGCAGACAGAATATCGTCTGATCGTTTCCCGTACCCAGCGTTCCGCTTTTCTCCGTCTGCACTAACGCGCCTTTTCCTCCTCCGTCACAGCCCCCCCTGATGCGGACTGCATACGATGTTGGGGCCTCTGTCGGCGCAGTGGCTTCCGTCCGCTCTTGCGGTGAGGCTCCTTGCGACTGCCGGATTAAAACCTCTTTCAGCAGCTTCGGCAAGTCCTTCCCCCGCCTCTCCGCTCTCCGCAATATCCCCTGACACGCTTTCGCCGTCAAATTGTATTTCGGATGCGGTGTCTCCTCCAAAATCTGCGACAACCGAGATACGACGACGGCGTTGGGGCACTCCCCAGTATTGCGCGTCGTGAGTTCGCCACACCACGCTCCATCGTCCTCCCACTTCATCGTGGTACCCTCCCCAGGTAGGCCAACCCTTTTCAGGCACTTCAATACCGGGGGCTTCCGGCTCGACGATTTTGATGATCTCTTCGAGCACGGCTGCGAAGTCTTTTCCTTTGTTGCTGCTAAAGGCTCCGACCACGTTTTCCCACACGAGATACCGAGGTCTAACCATGTCACCTGTCCGTCCATTCCTTTTGTCCGCCTCCCTCATTTCTTTTACGATGCGTACCTGCTCCATAAACAGGCCGCTTCGCGCTCCCGCCAAACCGGCGCGTTTCCCGGCGATGGATAGATCCTGTCTAACAAGGTGAACCACCTGTAATACACCAAACGGGTTCAATCTCTGCCCCATTTATTTTCGTAATATCGCCTAAATGTTTCACCTAAATCACCTCCTAATCTCCAAACACCACGCCGCACTCGTCCTTCAGCACATCCTTGATGTGCTTCCGCTTGATGCGGCCCTCGTTTATTTCCTCCGCCAGTTTCTCCAGGCACTCATACAGATACGCTATGCTGTGGGTGTCCCGGCTGTCCGCCGTCTCCTCCTGGACGTGCCAGCCGCACTTGTCCATCAGCACCATTGCCACCATATCCATGTTCTCCCGTGTGCCTTGCAGCTTGCCACGCATAAAGATGCGGTCGTCCCTGCTCAAATGCTGTTTACCCATTCCCGTCGTCCTCCGAAATGTGCACCACCTCATAGCACCCGAACCGTCCGCCGTTTCGATACGCCTTGCATATCGCGCTTCGTGTGCTGGCGTAGGACCGCCCGGAACGCCGCGCCATCTCCGCTGTGGTGGTGCCCCACCAGCGGGGCAGGCGATATTTGTCCCGCGACACGATCATATACACCGTCGTCATAGAGCCTTACACCTCCCCGCACCGGCGCAGGCGCAGGCTGTCTGCCAGCTCCCGAGCTGACTGCTTCCGCTTGCGCTTCCGGTCCCGCGCCTGCTCCCAGCAGTTGCGGCACTCCGGGTACGGGCAGTTCATGCACGTGTCTATGCGCTCCTGCGGCTCATGCTGGCTGTCCTCCACCGCGCCGCTCAAAAATCGTCCTGTTTCTCCGCAATGTTCCTGCCGCCGGCTCTCCGCCGCGGCATCCACCGTCAGCCACGGGGCCTTGGCGCTGCCCAGGCTCCGCATAAATGCGCCGACGCTCATCGTTCCCTGCATTGCGTACATGATGTTCTAAACCTCCCTCACCGTGATGCCGTGGAAATACAGCATCATCTTCCTTTTCATCACAAATAGCCTGTATAAGGCGTTTCCGGTATCACGAAGGCCCTTGCTGTCCTCCACCACCGTCTCGCCGCCCTGCTCGTATACGAAGTCGGCCACGTACTCTATGCCTTTCTCCTTCGTACCGTCCTTGTGTACCTGCTTCGGTATCAATTCGTACTTTACCTGCGTCCGCAGACCGGATATTTCACCGGCTCTCTGCATCAGCCAAAGATCCATGTACCGCCGCGCCTCCCGCTTGCTGGCGAAGTGCATCAGCGTGCCGTCCGGCATGGTCAAGTCCACTTTCTCGGCGTGGAGCTTGTTGCCCTTTTTCGGCTTTGCGGCCTTTTCCGTCTCCTGTGCTGCTTTCTGTGCCGCCTGCTGCGCCTGTACTTTTTGCAATATCTGCGCCTGAGCCTTCTGCCCGAAGCGGCCTATATCCTCCATCGTCAGTCCCATGCGGTTCAGTCCCCCTCCACCGTGCCCATTTCCAGGCGCCGCCTCCGTGGCCGCTGGTGGAACTTGTCGACCGGCTCATCGTTGTCTGTCCGATAGCTCATTTCCGTAAAGGTCATCTTCGACCCGTCGAAATAAAAATTCACGTCCCCTGTGCGGCCCCTTCGGTTCTTTGCCACCGTGCAGCCCACCTGTGTGTCGTCCCCCGGGTCCGTTTTCCATAGGAATATGACCTTCACCGCGTTCTGTTCCAGTTCTCCGCTGTCGCGCAGGGAGTTCAGCTTCGGCTTGTCCGTTTCGTTCACCGTGCGGCTCAGCTGCGCCGCCGCCACAATGGGTATCTCCAGTTCCGACGCCAGCAGTTTCAGCTCTCGGCTTATGCCGCCCAGCTCCAGGTTGCGGTTCTCGGCTTTTTTGTCTTTTTCGCCGATCATCAATCCCAGATAGTCCACCACGATCATTTTCAGGTCATCTATGCCCAGTGCCAGTTCCCGTATGCGGCTCACCGTCACATCCGGGCCGTCGTAGAAGTATACCGGCAGTCGGCTCTCCCAGCTTGCCGCCTCAGCCACGCTGGCCCACAGGTCCTCATCCTCCGGCATCCCGTCAATGAGCTGGTCCATCGTCACGCCGTCTGCCCGCTTGGCCAGCAGTCTCTCTCCCACCTCTCCGGCCAGCATCTCCGCCGTGATGTGCAGCACCGTCTTGCCCTTCATAGCGGCGGCTTCCGTCATCTCCATGCACATGGCGCTCTTTCCGCAGCCCGGTCTCGCGCCCACAAGGATCAGCTGCCCCGGCCACAGCCCTTTCAGCGTCGCGTCCAGCAGGGGGAAACCTGTGTCTATCCTCCCCTCCTTTTTGCCGCTGATGCTGCTCATGGCCTCGCTCATGGCGTCCGACATGGTTTTCAGCCGTCCGCCCCGGCGTGAGCGCATCTTTTGGTGGCATATCGCCGCTACCGCCGCCTGCGGATCCTCATCCGTGGCTAGCGCCTCCATCACAGCCTTGGTGAAACGGCGCTTCTCCGCCTTCTTCCGCACGATCCCGGCGTATTCCAGCACGTTGGCGCTTGTGGGGGTGATCTCCATGCACTGCAGCAGGTAGTTGCGCGTTTCGCTGCTGTACAGACCCTCCCGCTCCAATTCGCTGGCCACGGTCAATCCATCTATGGGCTTCGCCGCCACGTGCATCCGCCGTATGGCGGTGAATACCTCCTGGTTGGTGTTGATGTAGAAGTCGTCAGCCTCCACCGCGTTCAGCACGTCCTTTACGCACGCCGCGTCAATCAGCATCGAGCCGATCACCGCCCGTTCCGCGTCCCCGGAGTAGTCCTGCTGCCACAGCGCTACCTCCGCCGCCGGCGCTTTCTCGATCACGCCTATCTCCATACGTTCCTCACTCCTTCACCGCGCCCTGTTCCTTCACCATGTCGGCGAATATCTCGTTGAAGTACCGCTTCAGGTCGTAGGTGCTCTGTACCTTCTTCCCCCACCATTGGCTGTTCAGCGCGAAGTACAGCACGTTGTCCACGGTCTCCCACGCCACACCGTTCTGCTCATGCAGTTCGTTCAGCGCGGTGGACTGCTTCTGCATCTCCGCCTCCGTGGGCTGTGCCCTGCCGGGGTTGTCGCGGGCTTTCTCCTTCGCCAGGTACTGCGCGATCTGATAGGCTTCGCTGGCGTGGTCAACAGTGGGAGCGTCGTTTTCAGGGATGAACTCCTGCGTGTAGTTCCCCTCCAAGGTTTTCTGGAAGTTGTCCGGGCTGGTAATGAGCCAGTCGAAGCTGGCCACGAACCCCCGCTTGTTTTTGCCCTTCAGGAACGGGCTGTTCTTCACGTTCTCAATGGCTTTCAGCACACCGTCCACGCCGTTTTCCCGGATGCGGGCTTTCAGCGCCCGTCCCCGCTTGGTCTCCGCCGTTACCTTCATCACCTGTGTCAATCCGGTGTCGTTCCACGCTGCCACGATGCGTCGGACATCACTTGTCCGACACACAGGCTCTTTAGAGCCTGTATATATCTCTGGCTCTATCTCTGACTCTGACTCTATCTCTGACTCTCCGTAACCGATTTCGCACGGTGTTGTAACATCGTTACGCTCCGGGGCGGGCAAAGCCTTGCTTTTCCTTGCCCGATAGTCCCGCATCCGCTGGGCCGCAGCGCCTTCGCTGCCCACATTTTTCACCGCGTAGGGCAGGAAAACCTCCGTCAGGTCACTGGATGCCTCTGCCAGCCCGCAGGAGAGCAGATATTGCAGCGTGACCGCTACGTTTGCCGGGTCCTCGTCCAAGTCTAAGGCCAGTTCATCGGCGAATTTTTCCTCCAGCCCCGACCATTTCAAGGTGCCGCCGTGCTTCATCGCCATGAGCTGCATTTTCAGGTAAATGATGACGTAGGTATCTCCACCGGCTATCTTCCGCAGTTTCTTGATGCGCTTCGAGGTAAAGAAGTCGTCGTACAGTTTCAGCCAGAAATATCGCTTTTCTTCCGCCACGTGAATCACTCCTCCCTCAAATGCCCAGGTCGTAGTCCTCGTCCGCGCCGTCCCGGTCCCAGGGCAGCGGCTCGTCATCCTCCATCTCGTGCAGTGCCGCCGCGCTCTGCTGCGCGGTGTTCTGCGTCCTGCTGGGCTGTCCGGTGGGAGTTTCTCCGGCGCACAGCTTTTCCAGCTGCGGCAGCAAGTCCGCCAGCCGCAGGAATATCTCCACCGGCACCTGCAGCAGCGTTTCCAACGCTCCCAAAGGGATCACATGGTCTGCGCGGAGCTCGCTCCACACCTTTGCCTCGCCGTCCTTGGTGGTGTACGGTTTCTGCCGCCATGTGCCCACCACGCATACCGCATCGCCCTTTTCCAGGCACGCACTCAGCTTCGTGGCGGCGTTGTCACCCACGGCGCACACGTTCATAAACTGCTTGCTGTCGTAGCCCATGCCGAACTCCACCTTCGGCAGGTTGTTCTTGGGTATCGCGCCTATCCGGGGATCCCGGCTGACGGAGCCGGTACAGATCATGTACTGGCTTCCGTCAGCCTGGCCCTCTCCGTCCAGACGCTTCCGAACGAATAGAGGCATTACCGCTCGCCCTCCCCGAAGAACCCTGCGGAGTAGTCCTTTGCCTCCGTCTTGCCCTCTGCGGGGTTCTGTGTGCGTTTGCGGGTCGGGGCGGTGTCGTTGCCCTTCTTCGGCTCTGCGGCGCTCTCAGGGGGCGCTGTGGGGCTGGTGGCGGCTGTTTCCTGCTCTGCGGTGGGGGTATCGTCCTCCACCACGTGTCCGGTAGTGGGGATGACCGGCTCAGTTTCCGCGCCGTCCCCCACGGCGATCACGGTGTCATCGCTGTCCTCGTTGAAGTAGCTGCGTACCTCGTTGCTCAGCGGTGCATAGCCGCTGTTCAGCAGCTGGCGCATCATGGTCTTGCGGCACATCTTGTCCTGCCCGCCGTTCACGTCGTACCACGGCGTACCGTTCAGCAGTTTGGTCTGCTCCTTGGCGTCCAGCTCGCCCTTGACAAGTGCGTTATACTTCTCCAGTTTGAAGGCCGGGGAGTACCGATCCGCGTGCTTGAGAAGCTTGTCCATGCTCCAATACTCGTAGCGGAACGTTCCGTCCTTCAGCTCGAAGTAGGCGTAGTAGCCGATGACCTTGTGGCTCTCGCGCTCCTCATCCGTGTCGTACTTGGCCAGGTTGATGGCCGGCTTGCCCGTGCGGCGGGAGCGCCCTTCCAGTTCACCCTCGCGCACCTCCACACAGTCGATGTCCGCGTAGTAGCCGGTGGACATGGCCAGCTGTATGTAGCCCTTGTACGACATCAGGTAGGTCGCCACACTGTTGTAGGGCACGATGTAGTAGCCATGTCCGTAGATCAGGCCCATGCCCTCGCCACGCAGGCCGGCGGCGATGATGGTGCCGGGGTCGCAGGCTTTCAGCGCCTCGCTGGCGCTCACCGCGCCGATCAGGGTGCTGGTGAACCGCGCCGCCATCTTGTCGTTCTTCAGCGCCCGCGAGATCATCTGCTGAGTGTTGGGCGCCGTGATCGCCATGCTGAATGTGGGCTTCTTGGCCTGCGCCATCTGCGTAAAGCCCGTCTGATTCTGCGTTTTCATGTTCCTTCTCCTCCCTTACTCCTGCGGCACCCGCCCGTAGCGGATGCCTCTGTTGCGCAAATATGCGCCCAACTCGTCCAGTTCCGACTCTGTGATGTCGTAAAATCGAACATCAAGAACCTCAAAAACATGCTGCGGCTTCACCGCGTGGTCAAAAGCTTCCCGCTCCGTAGAACGAATAGAATCCGACACGCTGGGTGTTTCGGTAGGCTCGCGGAAATCCTCGTCCACCAGGTCGTTGACCGGCTGCACCTGCTGGAACTTTGCCGTCCCTTCGATGCCGATCACCTCGTACTCGTCAGACTCGCCGATGCACTCCGGCTTCAGCGGTGCTTTCTGTTGCTGCGCCGCCTCGTACTTCGCCGCGGCCTCCGCATCCTTGCGCTTTCGCTCCTCCTCGGCAGCTTTCATCCGCGTCAGGGTCTCGTTCTTCACCAGCACCGCGCTGATGTTCCGGGTGCGGGTGTACTCGTCCAGAAGCGTGGTCTCGAACTCGCTGTGCAGCGCACGAATGGCGTTCAGGTCGGCGCGGCAGCGGTCTATAGCGGCGTTTATATCCATCCACGCCGTGCTCTCGGCGTAGGTGGCGTTCAGCCACTTGGGGTTAAAGCAGTCGTCAAAGGTCAGCCACTCCGCCATGTCGCCCACCACCTGGGCAAAGTATTCAGCAAGGCGATTTTTCTTCTCCTGCTTCGCCGCCTCCTCCATCGCCTTGATCTGCACGTCCAAGGCGTTGGCCGCTTCCTCGCACAGGACGGTCAGCTCCCTGCACTTGGTCTCAAAGCTGCTGTACGCCTCCTGTGCCGCCGCCTTTGCCATCTTGCGGCTCTCGTCGATGCGGGCGCTCACCTTGCGGATGGACGCCCGGTACTGCTTGCACTGGCTCATGCTCTCCGGTGTCACCGCCATCGTCCGCAGGGGTTCCAGGTTCTCTGTCAGCCACGCCTTCGTTTCTTCGAAATTGGCCTCGATCTGAAATTGCCGAAGCGGAGCCAGGTCTGTGGTGATGCGAAATTCCGCCGCGCTCATGCCGTCACCTCCGCGTCGTACTTGGTGATGTGTTTCACCCTGTCCGCCCACGCCGGGTCAATGGCGCTCTCCGGCAGGTCCACCTCTGTGATGATGGCCTTCTTCTCCGTTCCCTCGCCGCCGGGGACAAGCACCTTGTCGCCGGGGTGCAGCGGCAGGTCGGTGAGGAAGGTGTACGCCTGTCCGCCGTAGCCGTTCAGCTTCGGCTTGTGATACATCGCCTTTACGATCATCCCTGCTCTCCCTCCTTCTTGGCATCGGCAGCGACATCTCCGGGCCGCGCTTCTGCGCTCGCGTCTACGCTCTTTCCCAGAACGCCAATCTTGACCAGCGTGTAGGCCATACACACGGCTTTGTTGTCGCGGAGGTTCTTTTCCACGGCATTGTCAACGCCGGCCAGGCAATGCGCAAAGTCCGCGGCGGTCATATCCGCTCCTCGCGTCACAGATCGGAAATCCATCCCCTCCTCCGTCTTGCGCCCGAAACTCATCATGGCAAAGTTCAGGTCTGTTTCCTCGTGCAGTACCTCGCCGGTCTCGGCGTTGGTCATCGTCAGTTTCAGTTTCATCACTTGCCCTCCTTCTTGGCTGTGCGCTTGCCGCCCTTCTTGGCGGCGGGCTTCTTTTTCGCGGCGGCTTCTTTCTCCGCCTCTGCCGCGGCCCACGCCGCGTCATCCTCGTCCATCTTCTGCCGGATGCGGCTGTCCTTCTCCGTCACCAGCTTCACAGCGTTCTCCGCCAGCCGCACCAGCAGTCCCGCCGTGCCAATGGGCACGTTCTCTCCCACATAGGCGGTGGCCACGCCGTCGTACTTGTCCGCCGCGCCCTCCTTGGGCATCACCGCCGCGCATATCACGCCGCAGGCGTTCCGCACGAATACGCGCTCCTCTCCCGTGTCCATGTCCAGCACGGTCACTCGAATTGCCATTTCAATTCTCCTTTCGTTTTTTTCGTTTAGAGTCGTAATATTGCCGCCGGGGGTACCCCGTTAAGCACATTGTTTTGGTAAAAGTCCGTTTCCTGTTTCAACAGCCACGCCATGTCCTCCTCCTGATTCGCCCTCTCGAAGTGATAGGTGCGTATGCTCAGGTCTCCGTCCATGTTTTCCAGGCTTGCCATCAGGTCTACGAACTCGTACCCGGTCGCCAGCATTTGGTGCAGTATTTGGCAGTAGTAGTGGTCGGGTATATGCCCGTCCCACTTTGCCCATCCCGCTTTGCCGTTTGGTGAGCTGGTCTTTATCTCCAAAATGCCCTTCCGCCCTCGCTCGTCGGTGATCTCGCCGTCCAGCGTGGCGAATATAAAGGGCCGGTCTTTCTGGTACAGAATGTCGTATGGGTAGTAGTCCACTGTGCGTCCCGGGTGTATGGCCGTGTACAGGCCACGCAGTGCCGGTTCCATCCGCACGCCGCGGCTCACCGCCGCGCTGCCGCTCAGATCCTTGGCTTTCTCCGCGCCCACCTTCAGCCGCCACAGCTCCAATTTCGACATCCACGGGGACATCCCCACCACCGCTGCGGCTTCACTGGCGCCTATTCCCTGCATACGTCCTGCCAACCAGTCCTCCCTATTCTCAAAGTGCAGCCGTTCCGTTTTTCTCCACTTCCTTCCTGCAAATAAAAAGAGCGCCGCCAAGCTGTTCGGAATTTCCGAACCACTCGACGACGCTCCGCCCTTCCCGCCAACTGACTTAGGCGGGGTACACTATTTGGTTTTGACTTCTGCCCTGCTGACCTTGACGATTTTCACGCCATCCTTCAGGGGTATCAGCTCAATGCGAAAGTTCTTCGCCAGTGCCGCGTTGATCGCCGCGACCTGCTCTGTTGTGATATGCGCGGTTTCTTTCATGCGTCTCTCTTCCCCAAGAATGATTCTGCTGCCTCATGAATTTCGTTTACGAAGTCATCAACATCTTTCCAACTGTGGATGTAAAGGGACTTTCCCTGATTTACCGCTACAGAACAATTTGAAAGATCCTTTCTCCGCGGTCTGCCTGCGTGGGATTTTACATATATCGTCCCCTTCCTGGCAGGATCTTCACCTCCCTGTTTCTCTACCTTGGATAGTTTCCCGCGCTCCACAAATACATAATCCCCTTCATAAAGAAGCCTGTTCTCTGCGTTGAGGTCGGTGGCTGTTTTGGGAGCAGCACCGCGCTTTAACTTGTCGAGTTCTTCTTTAAGTTTTTCTATCTGCGCTTCTCTAATCGCAATTTTTCTCTCTGTTGAGTTAGTTCTACCCATAGCTAAAAGCACCTCTCATTCAATCCACGTTTACTGTCTTTGCTCGTCCACACCTCGCACTGCTTTTCCTTTGCGTCTCTCAGCAGCGTCTCGCCGCGCCAAGCTTCTCCTTTGCCTGGCAATGCCCCGCTTCGCGGCTCCTTTGCTCTGCAAATCTCTGCGCTTCTATGCTCATCTCAGCCTTTGCCAAGCATCTCCTCGCCAAGCTGACCTTTACCATCGCGTTTCTTCTCGCAGCCGTGCTTCACCATTGCGTTCCCAAGCCAAGCGAGGCTTCACCTTTGCTCTGCGCATCTCTGCGATTCTCTGCGATTCTCTGCCTTTGCTGAACTGTGCGGCTCGTAGCTGTTCCCTCGCGGTGCCTACCGCTGCGTATCCTCGCTACACCGATGCTACGCACTACTCTTCTTTGCTCTGCCCCACTCTGCCTTTGCTATGTGTCTCGCTGCCGTTCTTTTCCTAGCCATTCCATTACACTGCAAATCAGAAATAAGCAAGGCCTTAGCTCTCCAAGGTTATCCGCCGCATTGCCGTTGCGTTACACGATCTCCTCCCAGCGGAACCGACCCTTTCCGCTGTTGCGCCACTGGCCGATACCGGAGAACCGCCCGTAGTCCAGCCACTCCCGCGCGGCTTTCTCATGGTCGTCACTCAGAAGAACGATGGTAAACTCGCACGTTGCACCTGCGGGGATCTGCTCTGACAGCGCCAAACTTACTCTCTCACCCTGCATCGTCTGCGCCCGCAGCGGGCGGCAGCACTCGCCCATCTCTCCGTCAAACAGGATGGGAATAGTACGAGGTTCCACAAAAATCAGCTTGTCAATTTCTTTTTTGAACGACTTGATGCCGCTGGACACGCTGCCCTTGACCTTTCGCAGCCCGCCGCAGGTATCCTTAAAGAACCCCTTAATCTGATAGTCGTAGAAAAACGGCGTTCCGTCGTCCAGCTTCGGGAAGATGGTCTTGCCCTTCTCCACCACGCCGTCCACGCCGATGGCGGCCACTTCGTCCTCAAGGGTGTTGGCATCCGGGGACTTGCTGGCGATGAACGTCGTGTAGATGTCAGGATCGCCAGGGCAAGTGCCCAAAACCGGCTCGGTAAACGTCAGTTTCACTTTGATCTCTTTCATAATTGTGTACTCCTTCAAATTAAAATTTTTGTTTATTTATAAAGCCCCATGGTTTTACAGCTTGTCCACGCGCCCACCAGGGCGGCTCCCGCGAGAAGTAGCAGCCACAGCGAGCCGCCGTTCTCCACCTCTCCGATGATTCCCCACGCCAGAAAGGCGCTCACGCCCAGCAGTATCTTCCATCCCCGGTCGCGCCGGCGCTCATTCCGCGTTCTGCTCATCATCGTCCTCCTCTATGTACGGCTCTCCGCACACCGGGCAATACATATCCCGGCGTACCTCTATGCCGTTCTCCCCGTCCAGGTTCTCTTTCCTCTCCCGGACCACCGGCGCGTCAAACCTCACGCCGCATATCCTGCACCGCCAGCTCATAGCGAGATGGCCGACCGCAGGTCGTCTATGGGGATGTGCAGCGTCCGGCAGGCTTTCTGCAGCTCCCGCACCGTAAAGTCCAGCGGGTTTTTCTTCCGCCGCAGCAGCGTTGCTGTGGTCATGCCCAGCGCCGCTGCCACGTCCTGCTTCTGCACGCCCTCTGTCTCCATCGCGCCGTACAGCAGCGCCACAATCTTCTGCTCCGTTGGGTTCACACCCAAGGGCTTCACTCTCGGCATTTTCTCCCCTCCCCTTTCATCAGTTCGTCGATGCTGACCTCATATAGAGCTGCCAGCTTTCGGATGATGTCAGCTTTCGGCTCCGACGCCCCTCGTTCCCACGCGCACACCGCGGAAGCGCTTACGCCCAGTATCTTCGCCACAGCGGTTTGCTTGATCCCACGCTTAACGCGACATTCACGATAACCCAATTTTCCTCCTCCTAACTGCGAAAAATGAAATTATAGTTGACAATGTGCGGCGAAAGATTTATTATGGTCGTATCGGCTACAATTATAATAAATGTATCGGCATTGTCTTGCTCGGATATTAGATACAGTCTTATTTTTGTCCTTGCAAGTTTCATTATAATTTAATCTTTTTTGAAATTCAAGTATAATATTAGATGCCGTCTAATGTTTGTAGCAATGCACAAATTTGGAGGTATACTTTTGTGAATGGTGAACTGTTCGTTTACAAGATTTGGCAGATATGCGAAGCAAAAAACATTTCAAAAGGCCAATTCTACAAAGATGTAGGTATCACAGCGCCCACAATGTCTGCTTATAAGAGAAACAAGGCGACCCCCACCCTTGATACGTTGTTTCTCATCGCCAATTATCTCGATGTGGACGTTTCTTACCTGTTGTCCGATGTCTATACGCCTGAAAAAGAAAAAGAGCCCGCTTCCCAACTGGAAAGCGAACTCGATTCCGCCCTTGTAAAATTGTTGTGCTCTCTTACGCCGACTGAACTGGCGCTTGTGCAGGGTTATGCCGCAGGGCTGATAGCATCTCGTAAAGCCTGACCTTTTCCTCCATCGTCAGCGTGGAGACCAATTCCCTTGCTTCCTGTTCGTTCATTTCTCTGTGCCCCCTCGTATGTCGTTTTGTGGCGTTTGCTTGGTTCAATCGTACTCTATGCGTGCCCCGGTGTCTACGCTCATTTTGGGGAATCGCTCCCCAATTTGGGTAATTGGCTCCTTGAGGCCGGTCCATATCTGGGTAATTGCTACCCAAATATGGATTTTTACGGGTGAAATAGTATCCGCAGCGGATCAAATAGTATCCGTTACCGATAGAAAGGGGAAAATCATGTCAGAAATTCAGGAAATCGCGCAGCATATTCAGGACTTCCCTGCCCTTGTTCGTAAAGCCAGAATGGACAAGGGCATCACCAACGAGGAACTGGCCGAACTATCCGGCATCAGCTATTCCGCCGTCTGCAAAATGCAGTCCGGTGAGCGCGATCCAAAGTTGTACGATGCTGTAGCCGTGATGAAAGCCGTCGGCATCTCCGCCGATCAGACGTTTGAGATCCAGCCCCCTGCATCTGCCCCATCCGCCATGCGGGAACGCATCCATGAGCTGGAACTGGATAACGCCGTCAGCTCCGGCGACGTGGTACGCCTGAAGCAGGTCAACGGCCTTTGCACCCAGCGCTTGGATGCCGTTATCCGCCAGCGCGATCATTACAAACGCTGGTCTGTGTTTTCCTCAATTTTTGCCGCGGTCCTCTCCCTGTTCTTAATTGTTTACCTTTTTTTCGACTTCCGCAACCCCCATGCTGGTTTTGTCCTCCAGGACGGGCCTACAGCGTTTGCGTGGCTTGTTATCATTCTTACGCCTGTTTCTATCGTCGTGTGCAGCCTTGTCGGATACCGTGCGCTGCGCGATGCTGAAAAAAATATAATCGAGCAAAAATAGAACATAGGTTCTACTGTGTTCTACATTATATATCACAAGTTTCTTGGTTTCAATGCACACATATCACAAGTTTCTTGAGATTTTTTGTTAAAAAAAGAAAAAGCCGCCCAATCGGACGGCTTTTCCATATAAGCTCTATTCCCGCCAACACCATCACGAGTCTTAAAGAAAGGAGCCTACAACAGTAGGGTAACACGAAAATATCAAAATGTCAACGAAATGCAAGTCCTGTAAGCGCGAAGTCCCCGACAACGCCACGTTCTGCCCCTGGTGCGGCCAGAAGCAGGTGCGGGAGCGCAAAAAGGACGGCGTTATCAAAGTGCCGGAGCCGAAGCAGCTTCCCTCCGGCAACTGGCGTATCTATCTCGCCGCAGAAAAGCAATCTGTCACTGAAGCTACAAAAGACCGCTGCATCGCAAAAGCAAAGGCACTCCGTGCGGGATTCATGGAGCAGCAGAAAAAACTGCCCTCTTTAACATGGACTAAGGCCATAGATAACTATATTAGCGACCGTTCCGAATCCTTGTCTCCAGAGACTATTCGGGGCTACCGCATTATCCAGCGAAATCGCTTCCAAAATGTCATGCGAAAGCCTATGAGCGCCCCGGTTAACTGGCAGGCAGAGATCAATGAAGCACTTGCCAAATTGGCAGATAAGACCGTCAAAAATTCATGGGGGCTTATGACCGCCATTATGCAGGCAAACGGGCTCGCAGCCCCTCATGTACTCTTCCCGGTAAAAACAAAACGCGAGCGTAACTTTCTGGATCCACAGCAGATTTTAATATTCTGCGAAGCCGCCAAAGGTGATACCTGTGAGATACCCATCTTGCTCGGTCTGCATAGCCTCCGTATGTCAGAGATAAAGGCTCTGCGTTTCCCGGATAGTTTTGATCTCAAGGAAGAATACATCATCGTGTCCGGTGCTGTCGTGCGCGATGAGCACAATAAGTCAGTGTTCAAGACGCAAAACAAAACCAGTTCCTCTGAGCGCACGGTGTCCATTATGATACCCCGCTTAAAAGAACTGCTTGAAACTCACGTTGGCGAAGGCCGGGCTGTACCACAAACCCCCAGCACTATCAATAAGCACATACACGCTATTGCAAGGAAAGCGGGCTTGCCCGACGTCACAGAACACTGCTTACGCCATTCGTTCGCGTCTCTTGGCTATCACCTTAACCTATCAGAGCTCGAAGTCGTAAGCATGGGCGGTTGGTCTGACGGAACCGTTGTTCATAGGATTTATATGCACCTGGCCCAACGAGATAGAACGAAGGCGAAAAACAAGATGGCAAAGTTTTACCGCACCGCCGAAAAGCTGGCTGCATCACAGCGTGGCAAAGAGGAAAACGAATGACATTTTCGGCACGAAAATCGACACGCCAATCGAAAACCACGTTTTCATGCGGTTTTTACGCCGCATTTCAGGGGTTCAAGTCCCCCCACTCCGACCAATCAATATGAAAACCCGCAACCCTTGTGGTTGCGGGTTTTCCTTGTATTCATGCGGGTTTGCTGGTTTTTTGCATCAAAAATAAACGTTCGATGCGGCAGATATTTTTAGCTTGTGCAAAATAAAAATGCGATAATTTTCGACACGAAAATCGACACGAAAAACCGGCCCATTTGGGGCCGGTTTTTTCACTCCTCACACCACCACACCGTTTCCCTTCTGGCTCCCGCCACGGCGGCCTCCTCATGGGTCATCAGTATGTCAACGTGTTTGCCTATTACGCCCACGTCCAGGGCGATGTATGTCTTATCTCCAATGATAACTGTGCTGCCGGTCGGTATCACATCCGGGTCGGTCGCCACGCAGGATCCGGGATATACCCACTGGCCGCTGGCGGTCAACACCCGGCCGAACTCGTCCTGGTTCATGTGAGCGTACTTCTCAACACAGTCTGCACAGTAGCCGGTAATGATGCAGTCCTCCAGCACGTTGCTTTTTGCCTTGACGGCTTCCAGTATGCGTTCCGACTCATCGGGATCCTCTTCTACGATTGTATCATGGCTGTCAACATCTTCGCCCCACTCCACCCGCAAAACGGTGTGCGGCGTGTCCGCGCTGGCTCTCCACGGGGCGATCAGCGCGAAGATCAGTAGCGTCAGCAGCATGAACTCTAACAGGAAGTGTGTCTGCTCCCGACGCACCACGCGCCGGTACTCTGCCCGCATGGCCACAAACGGTCCGGGGCATAATCCGAACTCGCCGGCACGGGCAATGTTCTCGCTCATTGTTTTATAGACTATCTGTTCCCTTTTGGTCATTGATTATATCGCTCCTCACGAATAGTACAGGTTTACCCGGCGGTCAGCGCAGTGCTTGAATATTGCTTTCCAGTGCTCAAACATATTGTAGGGTTTCATTACGTGGTAATTGTGCCCCATCATATCGGACTTCAGAGCTTTCATGGCGTTGTATATCTTGCGGCACTCCTGCGGGGTAAATTGGCCTCCGCAGTCTGAATGAAAAATCAGAATGTCCAAATCATCGTTGCAGTGCGCGCCCCAGTATTCCGCTTCCGCGTCAGAGAAAGGCGTACCGTGGAACATATGCCGCTTGAAAATGTCTTGGCACCGCTGGCCGTAGGCAACCTTTATCAGTTCAAGGATAAACGTGCCGTATGTAAGATACCCACAGTCAAAACCAGTCTCATCGGTCAGCCCTTTCGCACGAACGCAAAGTCCCATTATTCTTCGCCCTCCTTCTCTTTCTCCTCATACAGCGGACACCCGCAGTTTACAAAGTCGGCGCAATAGGGGCTGTCTCCATTGAAACACGCCCACGTCCACTCCTCGTGCCACTTGCATCCGACACAGCATTTGCTTTTCATGTCCTCACCTTCTTACTCAGTCTGTTCCAGCTTGCCGTAGCGGCGCTCTGGCTCCACCCTGACAGAGTAAAACCGCAGCTCGCGCAGCGCACATAATACCTTTCCGGCACATGAATACCGATTTTGCGCTCACCGCTGTCTCTTCCGCAGTGGGGACATACCTCCAGCTGACCGCTGGGCTTTCTGTTATACTGGTTCATCACTTATCCTCCGCCGGAAGAATAACAACACCGGCCAGTTCCCCGTTGTCCTCAAAATATTCCGCGCCGCAGCAGGACTTGAAAATGTAAGCGTGCCATAAGGCCGCATCCTCCCCATAAACAATACCGATAGTCTGTTCCGATTTACAGATGTCTCCGGTCTTTATCATCAGAGGTGCCCTGTGCTGTCTCTTGTCATCAGGTAGTTTTTGTATGCAGTTCCCCTTGTTAGGGGGAGAACCGTTCAAGGGCTTGTTGGGCTGATAGCGGAATATGCGAACGCTGTCATGGCAGTTTGTTGCCGCGATCTCGCAGTCCGAAAAAGAACTGTTTTCGTTACATTTATCCCAAACGATGCGGCCCGGAGGAAAAACAACATCAAAGTAATTGCATCCCCATACGATATACTTTTTCGCCACGCGCACCAATTCGGAAAAGTAGTCGATGCCTGGCACGTCCCACTTCGGTGATATGGGATAGTCCCGGTGTACGCCGATGGGGCTGACCTTGCAGCCGTAATACCCTCTGCGTTCCGGGCCGGTAAAGTACGGCGGGTCTACGATAGCAAGGTCAAACGCCTTATCCGGCAGCGTCCGCATATACTCCATGCAGTCTACGTTCAATGCGATTTGCGCGCTCATCCCATGTATTCCCTCCACTTCTTATCCAGCCCCTTCTCCCGTAGTGTCCTGCCATTCATGGTGTACTGGCGCATCCGAAGCATGAAACTTTCCTCGTGGCAACGGTCGCAGTAGCCGTGTATGGCTACGTCCTTCATGCGGTTCCTCTGCTGCTCGTGCGTCAGGTACACGATGTACTCCGCTTCCATCTCCTTGATGCACTTGGGGCACAGTTTGGCGGTGCGGACCGTCCAGATGGCCTTATCCATTGGGTCAGTCCTCCTCCAGCTTGTCCAGCGCCTTTCCGATGAGTTTCCAGCGGTCAACGCCGATGTCCCGCGCCTCCAGAAGGCCAAGCCGAACCACATCGGGCGCCACCTTGCCGCCGGTAGCGTCGGACACTCTCTGTGCCCAGCCAAGTTTCGTTCTTTGCTGGTAGGCTTGCAGCCGTATAAAAACACCACGTTTGATCTCCGCCATCGCGCCCTTTGGCTTAAACGGCGTGGCGGGTTCGGTCGGCTGCGGTGCGGATTCTGGCTGGGCTTCGCTGCCATCGCGCTGTTCGCTTTCCTCCTGTACCTGCACAAACGCGCCAATGGGGCGTATATCGTCCTTATTGAAGATCTTTATTGCTTGCACGCCATCCGGCACGACCGTATAAATCGTGTCCTCATTCTCCACGCCAAGCGCAGGGAACTCCTCAACGGCGTAGGACGTGACATCCTCCGGCAGCACCAGCACGCCACGCACCAGCCCCTCTATGATATGGTTGGTTACGCCCTGCGCTATCTGCATACCGCCCTTCACGCGGGCGACCAGCACCTTTCGTTCCGTCATTTCTGTTTCTCCTTTCGCAGTTCATTTACAGCGTATACAAGCTCATTGATCTTGAGCTTTTCGGGAGTGTCCATCCAGCTTTCGGGCAGGAACTCGATCTCTTTCACCTTTTGTGCTTTTTGTACTTCGCTTGCGTTCTCCCACCGTCCGATGCGCTTATAGCCCTTGAAGCCGTTTTCCGCCTCGTACTTGGTGATGCAGTCCTCCTCACCGTCCGTAAAATGTACGATCGGCTCATAGAACCCACGCTCCCGGCATTTCTCACACCGGCAGATGCTCTTGATGTACCCCACCTGGCCATCCGAGGTCTCCACATAGTCTCCCTCGTGCAGGCTTCCCGGCACCATCATCAGTTTCGTGGAGCTCATCTTGTCGAGCTCATCCTTTTCTGCATATCCGCAATCCCTGATCGCTCTGATCCACGCAAAGTCGTACTTGCCAATGCGAGTAAAATTCTGCGGCAGATCCTCTATATTGCCACTCCAGCCCGTCTGCGTCCCATCGTCCCACTTGAAAATGAAGCTGTGAAACCGCCCTGGCCTCTGGTAAGACGACACATATCCGGTAAGCGTCTTGGAAGATGTGCCATCGGCACGTTCCAACCTCACATAATCTCCCACATGAAAGGTGTATATCATCCCTGCTCGACCTCCTTCAGCGCTTTCTCCGCCTCCTCGCGGGGAGCGAAAAACCACTTCCGCAGTTCGTGAGCGCACGACACACACAGCTCGTAGTCGTTGTCGTTTATGTCGTTCTTAATTCGCCGCATACCGGCATAGGTGACGAAGTTGGGCGGGTTGATCTCCGCTCCGCAGCGGTCACATATTCTCTTTGTCGCCATTGTCAGTCTCCTTTCCACCCACCGCCTCAAGCCGAATAAAATCCGGTAGCAGAACAACTCTCTGTTCTACACCGTGCAATATGCGTTCCTCCCACTCTTTGCGTGTTTTTTCGTCAATCGAACACTCTGTACGGAAAATCAGCACCTTGTCGGGCTTTTGCGGCATCCTGAAGGAGTATTCCCACGGCTTCAGTGTCGGGGCAAAATGCTTCTCCTTTTGCTGCATCGGCGGCTTCTTCCAGTCCTCGCTTGTCCACGGACCGACGCAGACAAAATTTTTGGGTATGTCAATTACGGGGCATTGCACGATGTAATCACCACAAAGGGATGCTTCGATCAGCAGCGCCAACTCGGGAGTTCCAGCGTAGATGACATTTGTCACAACTCCGCAGACACCATCCACGGTTTCAACATAATCGCCGATCCGCAAACTTCCCCGCACCAATCGCATTTTTTCAATGTCAAAAACCATCACAAAAACCTCCTGTCAAAAGTAGCGCCGTACTGCTTCTAAAACTCAAATCCGCTATTTGCGAACTCGCACGCGCCCTCTTCGTCTACACCGGGCAGCGTCACGATAAACGATGCGATAGAGAAGTAATACCCGCCGTTCCCTGCATCTGCATTTGCGTATGCCTCGCAAATGGGGTTCCTGTTGTGCATAATCGTCACCCTTGCGCGGCAGCCGTAGGTATCGCTATCCTCCCATTTTTCGCGCTCTATTTCCGAGACGCCGGTAATGGCGGCATCCAGCACAACATTCTGAAAATTCCCATCCGCACGAGCGCAGCAGTCGTAGTCCGTCATTTCAATGCGGATTTTTACGCCGTTGTCCAGCTCAATGCGGTCGTCATCCCATTTCACGATGCGCCGGTAAAGCAAAAGCTGGCGCAAATCATCAAAAGTAATTACTTTCATCACATTTCCTCCACATAGCACCAGCTCTGGGGCGGGCGCTTGATATGACCGCCATTTTCGCATGATGCACACCCAAATTCATCACACACTTTGTCTATGCAGTTTTCAAACGGGCGCGAAAACTTGCTCAACTCCTTCGGCGTATCGTAGATTTTCAGGCCGGAGATATGCCAGCCGTAAATATAGTGTTTTCCCTCTTCGGAATATTTGAAATAGATATCTTCGCGGCGAACACAGGATTGCTGTTCGGCAATGTCTGCATTTGCCATCTCACATCGTTGTAGGATGTAGTCGCACACAAACTCGCCGAAAACCTTGCCGTTGCATCTGCCGACCGTATTGGTCCGGACGGTATCCCTGTCCAGATTTCCGCCCTTTACGGAGATATACGGATGACCACTTGTGCAGTAGATATAGCACTTAAACGGTACCTCCAGTTTCGGCACGGACTTACGCAATTCCATAGTTTTTCTGCCAATGATGATTTTCGCGCACCACTTCGGGCGAATGCTTATCATAACGGCCTTGCTCATGCCTTTTCCTCCTTCCACGGCGTATCCACGCACTCCGGCTTCTTGCAGCGCATCTCGATGGCCCACAAGAGATTCCACGCCGCCGCCAGCAGATGATCCTCGTCGGTCTGGCCGTCCAGATACTTCGCCGCGTGGCGCATAGCGCTGTCCATCAGGCTGCTGGTAGGTATACCTTTATCGACATTGTGCTCACCGTATTTCAGCGCCCCGGCCTCACAGTGCTTGCTTACCTCGATGATCGCAGCCCACGGCAGAAGATCCATGCGGCCTTTCCCACTGTGCATATCCCGCTGCGCCCCGGTGCTGAAGGTAGTACGCTCCCCGCTGTCCTTGATACCTGTGTGAAGGCTCGCCGCATAACACTCCGGGCACAGCTCTGAATTAACGCTGTTTGTAGTAAATTCCCTTCCGCATCGTGTACACACGCTCATTTCTCTTCCTCCCGCTTCAAGATCCCCATGTCAACGCACAGGTCGATCAGTTTGTCGTCGTTGAGTTCTACGGCCCGCTTCGCAATTTCTGTGAGATAGCCGTTCAACAGCGTAAGCCCAATGCCTATCCCAAAGGCGTTTTCTCTTGCCGCCCTGCTCCTGCTTGCGCTCACCGTCCTGTCGATCTCCTCGACCAGGTTGTTGTAGTCCATTTTCACTCTCATGGTTGTTCCCCTTTCATCTCCCTATGTCGTTTTTGGTGACAGCTGTGGCACAGCGAAACAAGGTTCTGCGGCTCGTCCCCGCCGCCCAGCGCCACCGGCAGGATGTGGTGTACTTCCATATTCCCATCGTCAATGGGTATCGCCATACCGTGCCGGTTGATAAATGCGTGGAACTCTCCGCAGTCCTGACAGGTGAAGTTGTCTCGGTACAAAATGCGGAGCGAATACGGATCCCGTCCACGGTTCCACACCGTCAGATTATCGAACTGCGCGCGGCACTCATCGGAGCAGAAGCGGCGCCGTTTGCTTTTTATCTCTCCGCCGCACCACGGACACTGACAGGGCTTTTCGTACTGCGGCTTATCGAAAAACACGTTTTCTGCACCGTACATCTTCACCGCTTCGTACAGAGGAGGAAACGGCCTTCGCTTGCCATGCAGTTCCCAATATCGCTTACAGACGCTCATTCCATCATGCCCCTCGCTTTCAAATGTGCTTTCTTCCGGGTAAGAACACATTTCTCCCATCCCGGTCCTCCATCATCCTTGCCATCCTCATATCCAGCGGTTCCCCGCGGAACTTTATCTCCGGCGCAAAGGTCATCATGCGCTTTGGCCTGTTGCTCACGCGCATCTTGTAGCGCTTTTCAAATTCTCTCGCATACCATTCCCAGAAGATATACCCGTAAGGATTTCCTTCGTTGTGGCTCTGCAGCGCGAGCAAATGACACATTCTCCGGTTCCATATAACAGCGACATCACCATCTCGCGGTGCGGGAATATACGCCGCCGGTTCCCAGCCGTATAACCGCTTGGTGTGCAAGTGCCACGCCTCAGTAAAAATCAGGCGGCTCATACCGCCCATGCCGGTTGTGTAATAATCTCTCAGGTTCTCGGTCAGCCTATTCATTTTCACTCCCCACTCCCATCACAGGCAGAACTGTAGGTAGTCCTGCAAAGTCTTTTTCGCACGGTTTATGCTCCGGCTGACCGTACTCTTATTTACGTTGTGCAGCGCCGCGACCTCCGTTACCGTCATGCCGCCCTCGTACATCTCGCTCAAGTACACCCACTGATCGTCCGTCAGCTTCAGCGCCGCTTTCGGGAAGTGCCGCCGCAGACGAAGCAGCGCACCAAGGTTCGCGTCCCTGTCCAGCAGCATTTCATCCACCCTGCCGCCCAGCACTTCGTCCAGCAGGACGTCCGTCGCCACATCTCCCATCCTCCGCATAGTCATTACTATCACCTTCCCTTATACTTCGTCACCCCAGCAGTCCCAGCCGTCCGCCTGTTGGCGGGCAAACAGTTCGATGCGGGGTATGTCTCCCATCAGCTTCACAATCCGGCCTCTCACCTCATCCGGCTTTCTACTGTGCTCCCGCACGTGGCTCAGCACAACACTGTGTACGCCCTTGCTCACGCGCTTCGGCTTGCCCCTTGTCGCCAGCAGGCACAGCTCCGCGTTGGCCCGGGTCCAGAACCCAAGTCCCCAAAACAGCCCGTCCGACTTCCGGTTTTGCTTCACCCATGTAAACGCACAGGTCTTGTAGGTAAAGCCCCACTTATGGATCAGCTCCAAGCCCTCCTCCAAACACGGCATAGTCACCCACAGAAACAGCACGCAGTCCTCCGCCGCTATGCCCTGCACCGGCAGCGCCTGTATGTCCTCTTTTCTCATGCAGCGATAATGCGCTTCCGCAGACTTCTTCTCCTTGCCCTTCGCGCTGTACGTCTTAAACGTCCACGGAGGATCCGCATAGATCACGCCATACTTCTTATCAGTCTCCAAAATGTCTACTACCATGCACAAAGCACTCCCTCGATCTAACTTGCCGGTCACTTGCTCCCGGCCCTTTGGCAATCGGTAGTCTAATCGCCGTGTCAAGGGAAGCAGAAAAACTTTTTCGCCCCCATATAACATCCGTGTCAACACCCTGCCGCCACCCTCGCACCACCGCCGCACAAAGGCCGTACCTCCCCCTCACATATATGGCGCTTGCGCCCGACGAAATTTTTATTTTTCGACCTTGGCCTTTTGACCGTTTCGTTTTTTCGACCCGGTTTCAAAACTACCCCCCTACCCCCGGTCTGCGTAGGAACGAGACAGAATACGGGTATGCGACGTGGATATGGACACGGAAAAGGGAACGTGTAGGCGGGGAGGAGAGTTGCGTAGCACGGAGAAAAGGCTTTGCCCTTCCGGTTTGTAAACCTCCCCCGGGTTGCCGTCCTGGGGGTGGTCATGTGGTGCCGGTGGTGGCCAACGGGTGCCGGTGCCGTCCATTTCCGCCGTATTTTGCAGGAAATACGCCCGCCGCCGGGGAACATTCCTTTCCATATTGTCCTAATATGTAAACAAATGTTCCGATTTTTGCAAGTTCTCTTTCATTTTGTCCGCTTTCGGTCTCTGATTTGACGATTTCCGCCGGTTTTGGCCGTCCTCGGTCTGCGCCTGCTGCCGTCTGCTGGATGGTCGCGGCATGGGGCCAGGGGATTACCGCCGCTGCCGGTCGCCGTCTGTCCGCCGTTCGGCCCGGAACATAGACCGCCGGGCGACTCTCCTTCCCTTCCCTCGCCGCCGCTCTTTTCTTCCGGTCAGTGCTTCCCGCTGGTGGTCTCCGTCCTTCTCCGTTGTTCTTCTTCTTTGGCTGTCCTGCTGTGGGCTTTGGCGTTCGTTTCTGTTCCGCTGGGGTGGTTATATACGGGGATATATTCTTTCTTTATTCAACCGCGCCCGGAATAAACGCGCGCGCACGCGTGAGGGCTGGCGGCGGTCTTTCCCGCTTCTTTG